>Ga0160425_1001688_pt1 | contig 19937 bp, 18 predicted proteins | sample BioMet8_FD_108193 | JGI IMG/M metagenome (GOLD analysis project Ga0160425, IMG submission 108193) | Microbial communities from bioreactor (seeded with sewage sludge) at Lawrence Berkeley National Lab, California, USA - Biofuel... | ecosystem: Engineered > Bioreactor > Anaerobic > Unclassified ...
ACCTACGATCCAAATAACTGGTTTCTGCATACTTTCAAGTGCATACCAGGTTGAATTTACATTAGTGGCTTTTGAATCATTGATAAATTCAATACCATGAATATTCGCCACCCTTTCCAACCGATGTTCAATATTCTGAAAATCCGACAAACACTGTTTTATGGTTTCTTTTCTGATTTCCAATAACCGACTGGCTATTCCGGCGGCCATGGAATTGTAAGCATTATGTTTGCCCTGAAGTGCTAACTCGTCTAATCTCATACTCGTTATATTTTCTTTGATATTGATTATTAATTCTTTTTCTTTTATATATGCTCCTTCTCCAACAAATGATTTTTGAATTGAAAAAGGATAAAGTTTTGATTGCACATTCCGTTTTGCCAATTCCGTTACAATTACCTCATCATCAAAACAGTATATTAGCGCATCTGCCGTTGTTTGATTTTGAACTATCCTGAATTTCGAATCGGCATAATTCATAAAATTATTGTCGTATCTATCCAAATGATCGGGAGTAATATTCATTAAAACCGCGATGTCCGCTTTAAAACTGTACATTCCATCCAACTGAAAGCTACTTATTTCCAAAACATAGTAATCAAAGTCATTTTCAGCCACCTGCAATGCAAAACTATTCCCAACATTACCAGCCAGACCAACCTTATATCCTGCTTTTTTAAAAATATGATAAGTAAGCAGGGTAGTTGTGGTCTTGCCATTGCTACCGGTAATGCAGATTTTTTTTGCCTGGGTATACCTGGCAGCAAATTCAATTTCAGATATTACTGGTATTCCTTTCTTCCTGATTTCCTGAATAACAGCCGAATTATCCGGAATGCCCGGACTTTTGATCACCTCATCTGCATCTAAAATCAAATTGTTGGAATGTCTTCCTTCTTCAAATTTAATATCATGCTGTAAAAGAACGTTTTTATACTCTTGCTTGATTTGTCCGTTATCCGAAACAAATACATTAAAATTATTTTTCTTAGCCAAAACAGCAGCTCCAACCCCACTTTCACCCGCTCCCAAGATTGCAATCTGCATTTTTATTTATCTGATTTTTAACGTTATAATAGTCATTATAGCTAAAACAATACCTATGATATAAAACCTTAGAACAATCTTAGGTTCAGCATATCCCGACAATTGATAATGATGATGCAATGGCGCCATTTTAAAAATTCTTCTGCCTTCGCCATATTTCCGTTTCGTCCGTTTAAAATAAGCTACCTGCATTACAACAGATAAATTTTCAATAAAAAATATTCCACATAAAATAGGTATTAACAACTCTTTACGAATCATTATGGCAAACACGGCAATTACGCCACCAATGGACAAACTACCTGTATCGCCCATAAAAACCTGGGCGGGATAGGTATTGTACCACAAAAAACCAACACAGGCTCCCACAAAAGCGCTGATATAAATAGCTAATTCGCCCGTATTTGGTATATACATTATATTCAAATAGTTAGCAAAGAAAATATTGCCAGAAACATAAGCCAATATTCCCAGCGTGGTTCCGGCAATGGCTGATGTACCTGTCGCCAGACCATCCATTCCATCGGTCAGATTTACTCCGTTGGACACCGCGGTAATTATTAGAATGACTACAGGAATAAAAATAAGGTAAGCCCATTTCTCATAGTCTTTCCCTAAAAAAGCCAATAAAACCGCATAATCAAATTCATGATTTTTCACAAAAGGAATGGTTGTTTTGGTGGATTTTATAGCCTGTTTGGAAAATAATCCGGGGGCTTCTTTTACATTTTCAATATTCAGCGCTTTGGTAGTTTTTACATACGCCTGATCTTTTATCTTTTCGCGAATAACTACGCTATCATTAAAATACAACATCGAGCCGACAATCAAACCTAATCCAACTTGTCCCAGAATTTTAAATTTGCCGGCCAAACCTTTTTTATCTTTTTTGAATACTTTAATATAATCGTCGATAAAGCCAATAATTCCGAGCCAAACAGTAGAAATAATGATGATTAAGACGTAAATATTATTCAGTTTGGCAAACAATAAGGTAGGTATAAGTATCGCACCAAGAATAATTAGTCCTCCCATGGTTGGCGTGCCTTTTTTTTCTTTTTCACCTTCAAGCCCCAAATCCCTTACCACTTCTCCTATTTGTTTCTTATGCAAATAATTGATTAGCCGTTTACCAAATAATAATGAAATGATGAGCGATGTAATTACCGCCAGAGAAGCTCGAAAAGAAATATAATGAAACAATCCGGCTCCGGGGAAGTCGAATGCTTTATCTAAATAATTGAATAAGTAGTAAAACATTTGGTAATTTTTTTTAATTAATAAAAAATTCGTTCATTAATCATTTGTTTAATAATATTTCTCTAAGTATTTCCTTATCATCAAAATGATGTTTTTCTCCTTTAATATCCTGATATTTTTCATGCCCCTTTCCGGCTACCAGAATGATATCCTTTGGTTTTGCCAAAGCACAGGCTGTTTTAATTGCTTCACGGCGATCAACAATGGAAAGCACTTTGCGTGAAAACTGAGGCTCAATTCCCTTTTTCATTTCATTGATGATGGCTTCCGGTTCTTCCGACCGGGGATTGTCTGAAGTTATAATTATCCTATCGCTTAATTTACATGCAATTGCAGCCATTATGGGTCGTTTGCTATGATCGCGGTCGCCGCCGCAACCAACCACCGTTATCAGTTGCTCGTTGCCAGAGCGAATGTCGCCGATAGTAGTAAGCACATTCTTAAGGGCATCCGGTGTATGCGCATAATCCACTATAGCAATAATGCCATCCGAGGAAATAAAATAGTCAAACCTTCCTTCGGCTGATTCCAGATTGCTCAAAATTGTTAAAACCTTCGTTTTATCTTCGCCAAGCAAAACCGCTGTTGAATAAACCGCCAAAAGATTATATGCATTAAACTCGCCTACTAATCGCGACCAGACTTCTTCACCATCAATATTCAATTGAAGCCCAACAAACTGATTTTCTATTATTTTACATTTAAAATCGGCTAAATTTTTTAAGGCGTACGTCTTTTTTTCAGCTTTTGTATTTTGAAGCATTACCAGCCCGTTTTTATCATCAAGATTTGTCAACGCAAATGCCTGTGATGACAGCCCATCAAAGAATGCTTTTTTAGCCTTGATGTATTCATCGAATGTCTTATGAAAATCCAAATGATCGAGAGTTATATTTGAGAATACACCTCCCGCAAATTCAAGACCGGCTATTCGATTTTGAACGATGGCATGCGAGCTAACTTCAATAAAACAATGAGTAACACCATGATCACACATTTTTCTTAGCATCAAATTTAATTCTATAGCATCAGGCGTAGTATGTGTGGCGGCTATTTCTTCGTCGTCTATCATGTTTTTAACGGTGGAAAGCATCCCAACATGATAGCCTAACTGGCGGAAAAGATTGAATAACAAGGTAACAAAAGTCGTTTTCCCGTTAGTTCCGGTTATTCCTATTAATTTTAATTTTGAGGAAGGATTATCATAAAAATTTGACGCTATCACTCCAAGAGCATAGCCACTGTTAATGACTTTAACATAGGTAATATTGGCAGCTTTTTCTGTTGGAATATCCTCACATACAACAGCTATTGCCCCATTACGAATAGCCTGATCAATAAACAAATGGCCATCGGACGTAGTTCCTTTTACGGCAACAAAAAGACTTCCGGAATTTACCTGACGGGAATCAAAGCATACAGATTGAATTTCAATATCAGTTGATCCAATCAATACCTTAATTCCGGTTTTATATAATATTTCGTTTAATTTTTTCAATGATTTATTTTTATGTTCCTAAATATAAAGTAATTACATTACCTTTTTCAATTCTGCTTCCAGCTACTACCGATTGGTTTTTAACCATTCCCCGCCCTTTAATTTTCACCTTTAAACCAAGATTTTCAAGGAGATATAAGGCATCTTTGATTCCCATACCCGTAACGTCAGGAACAATACCTTTGGTTATCCGCTTATCAGTCAGGGTTATAAAATTGCGGTTGCTTGACGCTGATGCCCAGGCAGACAATGCTGGTTCTTTAATAATTTTATAGCCCATGGTTTTATAAATGGTTTCCAAATCCTGGCTTTTGCCAGAAGATGCAGGAGGAAAATAATTGCCAGATAATGTTTTAGTAGTGGTTTGCTGAATTTTAATATTGCTTGCATATACCCTGTCGGCAATTTCTTTGAATACCGGAGCTGAAATAGAAGCGCCATAATATCTACCTTTTTTAGGGTTACTAATAACAACTATACAAGTATATTTGGGGTCATCAGCAGGAAAATAGCCCACAAACGAAGCATTATATGCATCTACTTCATAATTTTTGCCAGCACTATTGAAAATTTTCGCTGTCCCAGTCTTTCCGGCTATTTTATATATTGAATTTTTTAAATTTTTCGCTGTCCCTTTCGTAACAACTCCTTCCATTAACCTTTTTACTTTTTTAAGAGTAGACGGAGAACAGATTGCCGGATTTAAAACTGTAGGTAAAAATATTTTTTCGGTTTTACCTGAAGCTTCTATTTCTTTTACAAACATTGGTTTTACCATAACTCCATTATTTGCAACGGCATTATACATCGTCAATACCTGAAGAGGAGTCATTTCAACTCCATAACCGTAGGCCATTCTGTCAAGATTGTTCTTCACCTCTACAAAGTGAGGGCTTGGTTCTCCGCTTATTTCAATTCCAAGAGGTTTATCAATCCTCATTTTGCTTAGTTGCAGGCTAAATTTTTGGCGATTGGACCCAAAAGCTTTATAAACAATGTCGGCTATTCCAACGTTGGAGGAAAGCTCAAAAGCACGAGCCACAGAAACATTTCCATAACCGCTTTCATGAGAATCCACAACCGGAGATTTACCATCAAAAGATTTTATTCCAGTATTTACTATCGTATTGGTATCAAACCTTCCATCCTCTAAAACAGCAATTACAGAAGCCAGTTTAAAGGTTGATCCAGGATCGGCTCTTCCGCCAATGGCATAATTAAACTTGTCGGTATAGCTGCCATCATTATTCCTGCTAAGATTGGCAATAGCTTTAATATAACCCGTTTGCACTTCCATAAGAATAGCACATCCCCAATCAGCCTGATTGGTATCCAGACATGCTAATAATGCATTTTGAGCAACATCCTGAAAATTAATATTAATAGTAGTAATAATATCTTTACCATTTTGAGCTTCAATTTGGTTGGTTCCATTTACAGGACGATATGAAGCATCTGCCATACGCTCCACCAGACGTTTACCATTTTCACCACTTAAAATTTTGCTGTAAGCTCCTTCAAGCCCCACATCGTTATTAACGCCATCTTTATCCCATCCAATAGTCCTGTAAGCAAGCGTTTTAAATGGATAATCACGCATAGTGTTTTGATATACAATAAGTCCACCCACATTTTTATTCCATCCAAAAATTGGGAAACTTTTGATCCGCTTTAGTTGTGAATAATTAATTTTTCTCTTAATCAATACATTACGTTTGCCGTTTTTTCGGGCTTGCTTTAATTCATTTTTATACCATTTGGCAGATTTTTCGGGAAACACCAAAGCTAAACTATCGGCCAAAGCAGCAATATGATTCTTAAAGATACTATCCTTTTTTATTACCTGAGAATCCCAATACAAATCGAATACGGGAATGGAAGTAGCTATAAACGTTCCATCGTCGGAACAAATATTGCCTCTGACAGCAAAAATCGTATCATAGTGTATGGTTTGTTTTTGTGCAATTTCCTTCCATTTTTTTCCTTCATAAAATTGAATTTTAATTACTTGCGACAAAATAACAACTCCAAAAATGAACAAGGTAACATAAACCAAATACATTCTTTTTAATATTTGCTGTTTTCTTTCGTCCATTTTGGGTCAATTCTTTAATTATTTCTTTAAAAAGAAATGCTATCTTTCGTTTCCAACACAATTTTGTAAGGCGGAACGGTAGCTTCTTTCAATCCGGAAGTCTTGATTTTCTTTACGACTTCTGTCTGTCGGCTCAGGTACATTAATTTTGATTGAGCCGAAATTTGTTCATAATTAAGTTCACTAATTTCTTTTTTAAGGTTACTGATAGCGATAGCTTTTTTCTGAGCCTGGAAAGTATTAGCTATATAAATGATTGCCAGTAAAAAAACATAAAGAAAAAAAGGCAAAAGCTTAACCAAATTTTTTTTAGTTAAAATAGTTCCATCCAATATACTATGAATTACTCTTTGGAAGGAAATGACTCTGACCGAAAATTTAGTCTTCGTCTTTTTCTTTACCTGTTTTTTCGGTTCCGTAACCTCCGGAATTTGTTTCTCTTTTAATATATTTGACGATGCCATTTGCTAATGTTTTTCAGCTATCCTTAATTTTGAACTCCTTGCCCGGTTATTTTCATTAAGTTCATCCTGAGATGCAACAATGGGTTTCCGGTTAATTAATCTAAAAGGCGTCATTGGATTTCCAAAAAAATCCTTTTTAACTACCCCTTCAAAATTTCCTGCTTTAAAAAAATTCTTTACCAAACGATCTTCCAACGAATGGTATGACATTACAACCAATCGCCCGCCGGGTTTTAGTACTTCGCCCGCCTGAATCAACAAATCTTTTAATGCATCCATTTCACTGTTGACTTCTATTCTCAATGCCTGAAAAACCTGAGCCAGATACTTGTTTTCAGTACGTTTATCAATACAAGCCGCCATAGCCTCCTTTAAAGTAGCGGTAGAATTTATTTCCCTTTCATTTCTAAAATGTATGATAGTGTTGGCTAATTTTGATGCATTCCGCACTTCACCATATTGGCTAAAAAGTAATTTAAGCTGATTTTCAGTGTACTTATTTACAACATACCTGGCTGTAAGCTTTTTACGTTTATCCATTCGCAAATCCAGTTCACCGTCGAATCGTGTTGAAAAACCCCTTTCGGGTGAATCAATCTGATGCGACGAAACTCCCAGATCTGCAATAATTCCATCTACTGGCAAAGCATTATATAATCTTAAAAAATTTTTTAAATATCTGAAATTCTGATTTAACAAAAGAAACCGATCATCTTCAATCCGATTCTGGATTGCCTCTTCATCCTGGTCAAAAGCAATCAAACGGCCAGTGGTAATATTCTTTAGGATTTCCTGGGAATGTCCTCCTCCACCAAAGGTTACATCCACATAAATTCCCTTTGGATCAATATTTAATCCATCTATACATTCCTTTAACATAACCGGACAATGGTAATCCATGATAATCACTTGTTAAATGAACCTCCCATGATTTCTTCTACCGATTTTTCAAATTCTACCGGATCGTAATTAACTACCTGTTCATAAGCATCTTTATCCCAAATTTCAATTTTATCCAAAGCAGCTGCCACCACAATATTTTTCTTTATTCCCGAATATTCAAGCAAATCCTTTGGAATTAACAATCTTCCTGCCGGGTCAAGTTCTACAGTTTTTGCACCAGCCATCAGTATTCTGATAAAATCATCCGTTTTGGTGGTAAAACGGTTAATCTGCACTAATTTTTCATACTGTACCTTCCACTCACACATGGGATAAAGCTCAATAAAACGATGAAAAACACTACGCTTCATTGTAAATCCATCATTCAGAACATCAGACAGTTGTTTACGAAATGCGGCAGGAAACGGCAACCTTCCTTTGGCATCAATTTTACACTCGTAAACGCCGATTAGATTGAACATGTGTGTTTTTTTAAAATTAGGTTTTAAGGTGTAAATGTAGTACAAATTTTCCTACTTTCTCCTACTTTTTACCACTTTTATTAAAAATAAGCGTTTTTTTTAATAACTTTTAAATTTGGAAAGTTTTTTTCGTTGATTTTATGATATTTAGTAATTTCGATGTTCATAACTTTTTTTAAAAAATCGAATGAATCAATGTTGCGATTTTTTTAAACTGGCAATATTTGTTTGATATTTCTCGTTAAATTTGTTGTGCTAAAAGATATTAATACACAGAAGATGGAATTTACCGATAATCAACCTCAAGTCAATTATACCCCTGTTCCGTTAATAAATCTCGAAAATATTATCAGGAGTAAAAATCCACGTCTGTTAAAATTTTTGCCCAATTTTATTCTTGAATATGTCAGGAAAATAATACATGAATCCGATTTAAACGCAGTACTTCAGTTCTATCACGACAAGCAGGGAATTGATTTTATAAATTCAATTTTAACGGAATTTAAGGTCATCGTTCAGTATGAAGGACTCGAAAATTTACTGTTAAGCAAACGTCATATTATAGCATCCAACCATCCTTTGGGTGGGCTGGATGGATTGGCTTTGATGGGCGTAGCAGGCAGCGTACGTAGTGATATTATTTTCCCTGTAAACGATTTGTTGTTAAACCTGCCTAATTTACGAAGTTTATTTATCCCCATTAATAAGCATGGTTCCAACAATCAGAATATCAAAGTCTGGGAGGATACTTTTGCTTCCGATTGTTCGCTGCTATACTTTCCAGCCGGTTTGTGCTCGCGTAAAATAAACCATGAAATTATTGATCTCGAATGGAAAAAAACGTTTGTTTCCAAAGCCAGACAATATCAGCGAGATGTAATACCAACGTTTATATCAGGAAAAAATTCAAACTTTTTCTACAGATTAGCTAATCTCAGAAAATGGCTCGGAATAAAGAGTAATTTTGAAATGCTTTATCTTGTTGATGAAATGTACAAACAGAGAGACAAGGTTATAAAGATTCATTTTGGCAAACCCATTGATTATAAAATATTTGATAAACGTTTTTCGGATAAACAATGGGCAGAACAGGTCAAAAAATATGTTTACGCCATTGGCAGAGGCGAAGAAACAGATTTTAATACATTTTTAAATAATAATTGATTTTTTTAGAAATATGGAAACGATAATTCCTTCCGTAGAAAAACCATTACTGGTAGCTGAACTTACCTCGGATAAGTTTTTACGGAAAACTAATAACGGCAATAACGAAATTTATATAATCAACCACCATAACGCTCCAAATGTTATGGAAGAAATCGGGCGGCTTCGCGAAATAACATTCAGGGAAGCCGGAGGTGGTACCGGCAAGGCAACTGATATTGATGAATTTGACACATCTGAAAAACCATATCAACAATTAATAGTGTGGGATCCTAAAAATCTGGAAATTGTAGGTGGATACCGCTATATCCATTGTAAAGATATTCCTTTTGACGAAAATGGCCAGCCTTGGCTTGCAACAAGCGAACTTTTTCATTTTAAAAAGAATTTTATTAAAAATTATTTACCTTACATGATTGAGTTAGGACGTTCCTTTGTTCAACCTATGTATCAGCCAATGAATAATCTACGGAAAGGTATGTATTCACTGGATAATATTTGGGACGGATTAGGTGCTTTGATCGTTGATAATCCCGACGCAAAATTCTTTTTTGGAAAAATTACCATGTACCCTAAGTACAATATCATAGCCAGAGATATGATTCTGTTCTTTCTTGATAAATATTTTTACGATACCGATCAGCTTGTTTATCCTTTAGAACCAATAGCCATTAAAACAGATCAAAAACTACTTGAGAGTACGTTTTCAGGGGACAATTATGAAGAAAATTTTAAAATTTTACTTCGCACTGTTAGAATGTATGATGAAACGGTACCTCCTTTGGTAAATGCCTACATGAATTTATCTTCATCGATGAAAGTATTTGGCACTGCAATCAATCACGGGTTTGGGCAAGTTGAAGAGACTGGAATTATTATTAATATTGCTGATATCTATCCGTCGAAAAAAGAGAGGCATGTTAATTCGTATATAAAAAACAAAACCATTCAATGATAATTCATTCTGCCCTTTATCTCATCAGTAGCCCTGAAGTATTCGCTTGTCCAAAGCCTGATTTACCTGAATATGCCTTCATCGGACGGTCAAACGTAGGTAAATCTTCGCTGATTAATATGATTACCAATAATAAAGGATTAGCCAAAACATCAAGCACTCCTGGAAAAACACAATTAATCAATCATTTTATTATTAACGATGAATGGTATTTAGCTGATTTACCAGGATATGGTTTCGCAAAAACAGCGAAAACCAACCGCGATAAATGGGAGAAAATGATAAAAGATTATCTATTAAAACGCCCAAATCTTTTATCAACATTTGTATTGATTGACTCACGAATAGAACCTCAACAAATGGATATTGATTTCATTGAGTGGTTGGGACTGCAGAAATTACCATTTGTTCTTGTCTTTACAAAAAAAGATAAGCTCTCACGTGGAGAGCTTACTCATAATCTTGATGTTTACAAAAAACGCTTGTTGCAAAACTGGGAAACGCTACCTATTACTTTTACAGTTTCAGCAAAACAAACCGAAGACAAAACTGAACTTCTTCAATTTATTGAAGATACCAATAAATTGTTTAAAATTTAGACAAATTCTACCAGCAATTGTTTAAACGTAATAAGGTCGCCTGTTTTCACATACACATTTTTAATCACTCCATCCATCGGAGACATTATTTGATTCGTCATTTTCATTGCATCCAGATGCAATAAAACGCTTCCTTTTTTAATTTTTTTACCTTCGGTTACCATAATTTTTTTAACGGTGCCCGGTATGAATGAATAAACCTTCTTAGGATCGGGTTTAACATAGGGTTTACGGTTAAGATATTTTTTGGTAAGTTTTGTTCTATACTTATCATATTCAACACAAAGAGTCGTCTTTATGTTGTCATCTGTTAATTCATCATTTTTTATTTCTTCCATAATTAATTAAGGATTAAAATGGCGGAATACCATGTTTTTTAACTGGTCGAATTTCGGATTTATCTGCTGAAATTTCAATAGCATGAATAAGCATATTGCGGGTTTCGTGAGGTTCAATAACGGCATCAACATATCCATAAGCAGCAGCAATATAAGGATTTGAGAATTTTTCTTTGTATTCCTTAATTTTCTGTTTTCTCATTTCTTCAGGATTTTCTGCATTTTTAATTTCATTTCTGAAAATAATATTTGCAGCGCCTTCGGGACCCATCACCGCAATTTCTGCAGTTGGCCAGGCAAAAACAAAATCAGCTTTCAAGTGATGAGAACACATAGCGATATAACCTCCACCGTATGCCTTGCGCAGGATAACGGTAATTTTAGGAACGGTAGCTTCGGAATATGCATATAAAACTTTGGCTCCGTGCCGGATAACACCTGCGTGTTCCTGATCAACTCCTGGAAGGTAACCGGGAAGGTCAACAAATGTAATTAACGGAATGTTAAAGGCATCACAAAAACGGATGAAACGAGCTGCTTTATCCGAAGAGTCAACATCCAGAACACCGGCTAAAATTAATGGTTGATTAGCCACAAATCCAACGGTTTGCCCCGATAAGCGACCAAAACCGACAACAATATTTTCAGCAAACATCGCTTGAACTTCAAAAAATTCCGAATCATCAGCTATGGCTTTGATCACTTTACGAACATCGTAAGGTAAACGTGGGTTTGTTGGAAAGATTTCTTCTATTTTATACGTACGGGTTTTGGGTGGTTTTTTCGGAAAGCGGTCTGCTTTTTTGGTATTATTCCAGGGGATGTAACTAAACAATTGTTTAATTTGTGAAAAACATTCATTTTCACTTTCGGCAAAGAAATGAGCATTCCCTGTAATTTCGGCTTGTACCCTAGCACCACCCAACTCTTCCATGGAAATTTCCTCACCCAACACTGTTTTAATAACTTCGGGTCCGGTAATAAACATTTTGGAGATATTATCCACCACAAACACAAAGTCGGTTAACGCAGGGGAATACACGGCTCCACCGGCACAAGGTCCCAGAATAACTGATATTTGCGGGATGACTCCGGATGCTTGTGTATTTCGATAAAAAATTTCGCCATATCCGGCAAGGGAATTTACCCCTTCCTGTATACGGGCGCCTCCGGAATCATTGATTCCTATCAGGGGAATTTTTAATTTCATGGCATGATCCATGATTTTTGTGATTTTTTTGGAATGCATCCACCCTAAAGAGCCACCTGCAACAGTAAAGTCCTGTGCATAAATGCAAACCGGGAATCCATTAATATTTCCGGTTCCTGTGATTACGCCATCACCGGGTAAATACTTGTCGCCCATGTTAAAATCTTTGCCTGCATGTTCGGCAAAAAGGTCGTATTCATGAAATGATTTGGGATCAAGGAGGGCTATAATTCGTTCACGGGCAGTCATTTTTCCCGTTGCTTTTTGTTTTTCGATGGCTTTTTCACCACCACCTTGCAAAGCTTCGCGCATCCTCCTCTTAAGATCAGAAGATTTTTTTGTTAATGACATATTTTAAATTTTTCAGAAATAATTGAATTTCAATATAATAATGAATAAAAAACTTCCACAAGATTACAAAGGTATACAAATATAATTAAACTCTAAAAAAAAATTACTTTTACAAAAAGAAAAATCGCGCTATGAATATTGAAGAACTTAGAAATTATTGTATAACAAAAAGATGTGTTGAAGAGTGTTTTCCCTTCGATGAAACAACCCTTGTTTTTAAAGTAATGAATAAAATGTTTGCCCTCGTCGATTTAGATAATCCTGAATTAAGCATCAATCTGAAAGCCGAACCCGGGAAGGCCATCGAAATGCGGGAACATTTTTCAAGCGTTCTGCCGGGTTACCACATGAACAAAAAGCACTGGAATACAATACTTATTGATGGTAGTATTCCCGACAACACAATATATCAATGGATAGATGATTCCTACCGGCTTATCGTTGATAATCTTCCAAAAAAAATTAAAGAGGATTTCCTGAAAATTATTTCCTGATAAAATGTGCCATATCCGCCGGTAATTCGATAGATATTTCGACTATTCCGGCATGTTTTCCATCCAAATACCAGGGAGACTGATGAACCAGTTTTTTAATTCCGTTTTTTTCAATCGTATAGGTATTTGTTTGCTCTTTTTCAATAAGCTCGGCAAGTTTTTTTTGTGATGCCTCTGAATGACAATCATACAAACTTTGACCGACGAGGTCGGTACCGCCATATTTTTCAAATGTCTTTCCGGCTTTTTGATTCATAAACAAAATTTTACCGTTTTTATCGGCAACGGTTACTGCCGAGGGAAATTCATTTACCCATTTGTCGCTATTTTCCATTTTTAATTTATTTATCTGAATGCTACCACGGTAATGCCATGTCCGCCGTTTTCAATTTTTTCGTCTCTAAATTGTTTTACTTCCTTGATCCCGGCAAGATACTGGCGAATAATCTGTCGTAGAATACCATTGCCTTTTCCATGTAATATACTCACTTCTTTCACATTAAGCAAGATAGCTTCATCAATATAATGGCCAACAAGTTGCAACGCTTCTTCGGCTCGCTTTCCGCGAACATCAATCGAAAGCCGGAAACTTGCCATTTTGTCGCTCAATTCATTGATTACACTATTATAGGCTCTTTTTACCTTTTTATTGCCTTTTCCCAATATCTTTTCATCCACTTTTTCGAGCCGCGAAAGCGGAGTTTTTATCCTGAAACTATCGAAGGCTACCAGCGCCTCATCGTTCATAATTTCAACAACTTCACCAACGACATTTTGCTCAATAAGCCGGACTGTATCTCCTTTTTGAAGAATGACATCCGGCGTTTCTCCTGTTTCTGTTGCCAGAGTTTTTTCTTCGGTGGCTTTTTGCGAAAACATTATTGATTTCGTTGCTGCTTCCGGTTCTTCGGTTGCTATCTGCTTTGCACCTATTTCCGGTTCAGTAATTTCGGTGGCAAATTTTTTGATCTCGTTTCGTATTTCCTTTACAACCTGCTTATCAGCATTGCTTTCCTTGATTTCTTTAATTGCCTTTTCAATCAGTTTGTTGGTATCGGAAACCAATTGTTTGGCTTCCTGTTTTGCATTACTGATAATTTCCCGCTTTTTCTGTTCCAAATCCGAATAAAGCTTCGAATATTTTGCAACTATTTCAGTCAGAAATTTATCGGCAGAATTTAATTCATTCTTCTGCTTTTGCAAAGCTTCCTTTTCCGTTTCCAGCTCCTGCAATTTCTGATCAAAATCCAACTGCGTTTTACCGGTTTTGTGAGATGCCTGCTTCAGAATATTCTCCGGAAAGCCAATGTTTCGCGCTATTTCAAAAGCAAAAGAACTTCCGGGCATACCGATTTTAAGTTTATATAAAGGTTGCATCTTTCGTGTATCAAAAAGCATGGCTGCGTTGACGATGCCGTTGGCTTTCCCGGAAAGTAGTTTAAGATTGGCATAGTGGGTAGTAACTACGCCATAGGCTTTTTTCTTATTGAGCGATTCGAGAACCGATTCGGCAATGGCGCCGCCAAGCTGGGGTTCGGTACCCGACCCAAATTCATCGATCAAAAACATTGTTCTGGAATCGGCTCCTTCCAGCAAATGCTTCATACTGTGCAGATGAGAGCTGTAAGTGCTCAGATCGTTTTCCAGCGACTGTTCGTCGCCGATATCAATAAATATATTATCGAAAATTCCGGTTTCCGAATTTTCGTTCACAGGAATCAGCAATCCGCATTGAAGCATGTACTGAAGCAGCCCTACGGTTTTCAGGCAAACCGATTTACCGCCGGCATTGGGACCGCTAATGATCAGGATTCGCTGTTGCTGATTAATGGAAATGGAAAGTGGAATCACTTGTTTATTTTGCTGACGATGCGAAAGAAACAGTAAAGGATGCGTTGCATTTTGCCATTCGATCAAGGGTTTATTTTCGAATATGGGTTTCACCGCATTAATTTCGAAGGCAAACTTAGCTTTGGCGCGAATAAAATCTATCAAGCCCAAAAAACGGTAAGCATAAACCAAATCGCCAAGCTTAGGGCGAAGGAAATCCGTAAACAGGGTAAGGATTTTTATTATTTCGCGTTTTTCGGCATTCTCGAGTTCCCTGATTTCATTATTAATTTCGAAAATTTCGGCCGGTTCAATAAAAACGGTTTGTCCGGTAGCCGAAGAATCATGTACAAAACCCTTGATCTTACGTTTATATGCCGCCGGAACAGGAATAACCAACCTGCCGTTACGTACGGCAATTTCAATATCGCTGTTTACCCAGCCTTCTTTTTTGGCGGATGCTAACGACTGTCTTAATTTTTTATCCACCGACGATTGTTTGCTTATTTTTTCATTCCTGATCTTAAGCAAAGCGGCGGAAGCATTGTTCAGGATTTCTCCTTTTTCGTCAATAATTTTTTCGATCTGCTGAATAATGGATTTATCAACAAAAACATTAACCGAAAGTTGTTTCAGGGCAGGGTACTGATCATCGGTTTTGGTATTGAAAAAGTGAAGAATTTCGGTAATGGCATAAAGAGATAGCCTTAGATCAACCAAAGCGCTTTGTTCGATAAACGTACCCTCGGTATGAATGCGCAAAAGCTCATCGGAAAGGTCGAAATAATCGTTGGAAGGAAAGTACGTTTCGTTAAGTATAATCTGACGCAGTTCTTCGGTTTGGTTCAGAAATTTGCTTATCAATTCAAAATCGGAAGAAAACTGGATTTTATCGACCAGGCGCTGCCCAAGCGTACTAAGGCAATTATCTTTCAATATCCGGCGAACAGAATCAAATCCTGTCTTCTGCTCATAATTTTTTGGAAAAATCATATAAAGAGATTGATTGGCAAAGATAAAAAAAGAGGTTGCCCCACCTATGAGACAACCTCAATTTTTAATCGTTATTTTATTAAATTTCCGTAAACCGGAAAATTATCCGTTCAACGATCATTTTATTTATTTCTTAACGAATTTTATTGTTTTGATGATTCCAGATTTTCCGTTGATGTTCATAAAATATACACCAGGATTAAAATCAGAAACATCAATGCGAACTTTGGAGCCTTCCGGATTGTTGAAGGTAGCCATTTTGCTTCCAACAATATTATAAACGGCAATGGACTGAACATCTTTAAGGTTGTTCACATATAAATAATCGGTAGCCGGAGAAGGATACACCTGAATGCCGGATAATGGCTTGGGATCATTTATGCCTGTAACCTGGTCGTTATACCAGCAGTTATATACATTATTTTCTGCAAGCACCTTGTACGCACGGTTAGGACCTCCGTTAGGAAATTCGCAGGTGGAATTATCCCACGAACCGTTGATGCGGAACTTAAAATTAATGGAATCACCGGCAGAAAGGGTATTAATGGTAACTGAATAAATACTGTCGTTGGCATCCGGTGTCAAGGTATAATTAAAGCCGTTTCCCCAATCATTGAAATCACTGGCAATATCAACAAAATCGTTTGCGGGATTAAAAAGATTCAATCCGGTTTTCCAATACGACATATTAACATTAAAAGTAACAGGAACTACAGGTATACTGGCAGGAAGCGAATCGTTAGTTACCACAATATCATCGAAAAACATCACGATATCATCGGTCAGATTGACGGGATCGATAAAATCGGGCATAAATTCTATCTGATAATAAGGAGCTGCAGCGTTTCTGAAATCGAAAACAATATCTTCCCAGCCGTTAACTACTGTTTGCGGATACTTGGAAGTAACGCATATATCCTCTCCCAATCCTGACTGAAGTTTAAACTGAAGCGGACTGATACGGGGTTTAAATACTTTGACGTGTATAAATTTATTATTCGTCAGGTCGACCCCATTGTCAAAATTAGCAATAAATCCTGCACCTGGTAAACCATCAGCAGCACGGATAAACTTTACAACTTTCGCACTGGGATTATTTCCCGAAACAAGCGGATTGTTGACAACTGCAAAATTGGTGCTGAGCGTATCAAGATGTCCGTTATCAATGCTCGACATTTCCAATGAAGTGGCATCCGATTCAAAATCGGCAACAATAATACCGCCGGAAACAAAATGTACGATATAGCAAACGGAATCGTTGGGATTATTCATATCGAAAAATGTATACATAATAACAGCGGTTCCACCGCTTCCATTGGGAAAGAAATCTCCCGAAAATAATTTAAAGGTATCCGCCGGGGCTATTTTTTCATATCCGGTAGAAACAAAAACGTTGGTGCTATAGCATACATCCCAGCAAAATGAATTGGTTGAACTGCCGAATGTGCTTATTTCTGTCTTTTTTGCTTTAATACATAAGCTATCGCTATAATTGTTGGTAACCCAAACAAAAGATGAAATCATAAAATCGGTGGCAAGACCTTTTACGGTTTTCACTTCCTGGTTTGCCACGGCTCCGTCAACATACGAAAGGGTAAGATGCTGGGCAAAAATGAGTGTCGAGAATAGGGTAATTGCTGAGAATAAGAGTATAAATTTTTTCATAGAAATTGATTTAATTGCTTTTTATTTTACCAAAAATCGTGCTAAAAATAACTGGCTGCAAAAGTAAAAAAAATTTATTACCACAACGGCAATAAATTTCTTTTATGTACACAAACATTCTTGGTTAACAATCGAAAAGAATAACCGCCCGGGAATATGATAGGGCGGGGAAGGAAACATTTATTTTACAAGCTTACCATCTAACTCCGTTGCTTAGCCGGCGTTTATTTCTACACCCGGCTGGGTACAATGTAAAGGCATCGCATGGCTAAGCAGGCAATTTAAAAATAGGCTATCACCGTAAACGTCAGAAATAATATTTTACAGTTAAAAAAAACATGGGAGCATCAAAAAAATTACCGCCGGAGCCTTGAAGATGAGCATTGCCGCTTAGAAATCCATTGTTGCCACTTAGAAGAAAGCCATTGCCGTTTCAAAGCTCACTGTTGCCTGTTAGAAGCATATCGTTGCCGTTTCGAAGGGGACTGTTGCCATTTAGAAGCACATTGTTGCCGTTTAGGAGGTGGTTGTTGCCGTTTCGAAGCACATTGTTGCCGTTTAGAAGGGGACTGTTGCCGGCAACAATCTCCTTTCCTTTAGGAATTACAGGCTTCAATAGGCATTTCTTCCGTTTTCCGAAACCTGTCATGGGGCTTTATCAATAAAACCCTGGCATTTTAAATGATAATAATGTATTATTAAGCAGTTATTTGCAGCAATATTTCGCTTATTTTTTCCAGCGAAAGGATATAGTCAACCTTGGTGGCGGCAATGGCGGCGCGCGGCATGGTATCCACGGAAGCCCCGTCGGGATCCTGTACGATGGCAATGCCGCCAAATTGCTTAATAATACTAAGTCCGCGGCTGCCGTCGGTATTGGCTCCGGTAAGCACAATACCTATCACCCCCTTACCAAAGGCATAAGCCGCCGATTCGAACAACACATCAATGGAAGGACGGGCATAATTCACCTTTTCCTCCACCGAAAGCGAGAGCGTTTCGTCGTCCTCCACCAACAGGTGATAATTGGGCGGAGCAAGGTATACCGTTCCGTGGAAAATCTTTTCCTTTTCGTCGGCTTCCTTTACCCTGAGCTGGCATTGCGTATTGAGGTAATTAGCCAGGAAACTGTCGGATGTGGCGCTGAGATGCTGCACAATAAGAATAGGCAACGCAAAAGTCCTGGGCAATGCCGCCAACAAGATGCGCAGGGCATCCATCCCCCCTGCCGATGAACCGATGACAACAACCTTATGCTTCATCATAATCGGGTTGGGAGGGTAAAATATATTTTTTGCGGTAAATTTTCTGTGATTCGTCCACCACAGTAAAGTATGGGAAAGTATCGGAAAACTGCAGGGTTTCCTTGCTGCCGAGGCATAAATATCCACCCGGAACCAGGCTGTTCAAAAAAAGGTTGTGGGTTTTATATTGTAACTGCCGGTCGAAATAAATAAGCACGTTGCGGCAAATAATAAGATTGGCTTCGGTAAAATCACCGTCGGTAACCAGATTATGCTCGGCAAAAACAATATTCTTTTTCAAGGCATTGTTCATGATAACCGAATTATAGCTCGAGTTATAATAATCGGAGAGATCGCTTTTGCCTTTTGCTTTCTGATAATTGGACGAATATTCCCTGACATGTTCGGCGGGATAAATACCTTCTTTTGCCGTTTGCAGCGCACGCCGGTTAAAGTCGGTAGCATAAATCTGGGCACGGTCGTACAATCCTTCTTCGCTCAGCAGAATGGCCATGGAATAGACTTCTTCGCCCGTAGAACAACCGGCATGCCATATCCTGAAAAAGGGCCATGTGCGTAAAGCAGGCAAAACCTCTTTCCGCAAAGCGATATAAAAATCGGGATCACGAAACATTTCGGTAACGGTGATGGAAAGATCGTTGAGCAGGTCCTGAATAAAACCTTCGTCGTGCAATACTTTGCCCTGCATCTCGGAAATAGAATCCAGCCCCGACAATCCTAAGCGATGGAGAATCCGACGCTTGATGTGGGCACGCGAATAATTGCGGAAATCATAACCAAACTTAGCCCGGATGGCTTCCACCAGCAAATTGATTTCAATATTGATGGATTCGTTCCGGGAATCCTGTTTTTTATCCATTAATAGGCTGTAAAAATTTAACGATACAACCAAACCCTCAGCAGGCTGACGAGCTTAGTTGTTTCAAAAGGTTTGGTCATGTAGTCGTTGGCTCCGGCGGCAATGGCTTTTTCGCGGTCGTCCTTCATCGCTTTGGCGGTAAGGGCAATAATCGGAAGTTTATAGTTCTTAGCATCTTTCCGGATAAAACGCATGGCTTCATAGCCGTCCATTTCGGGCATCATAATATCCATCAGAACCAGGTCTACATCAGGATTATCTTCCAGTTTTTTAATACCGTCCTTGCCATTTTTGCCAACAATAACTTTAATTCCTTTCGTTTCGAGAACACTGCTTATGGCAAAAACATTACGCATATCATCATCTACGATCAGGATTTTTTTGTCTTTAAACACGGCATCTTTGTCGTGTACCATCTGAAGCATTCTTCGTTTTTTCTCCGGCATATTTGCTTCCACGCGATGAAGGAAAAGGGTTGTCTCGGCA
>Ga0160425_1001705_pt1 | contig 19773 bp, 17 predicted proteins | sample BioMet8_FD_108193 | JGI IMG/M metagenome (GOLD analysis project Ga0160425, IMG submission 108193) | Microbial communities from bioreactor (seeded with sewage sludge) at Lawrence Berkeley National Lab, California, USA - Biofuel... | ecosystem: Engineered > Bioreactor > Anaerobic > Unclassified ...
TCATAAGATTCAGCGCAAAGTCGGCATTACCAGCATTTATGTAACCCATGACCAGTCAGAAGCCATGAGCCTTTCAGACCGGGTTATTATCATGCACGCAGGGAATATTGAACAAATCGGCACACCCCATGAAATTTATATGAAACCGGCTTCAGAATTTGTGGCCGATTTTATCGGTATTGCCAATATTGTTCCTGCAACAGTGGTAGAATCCAAGCAGGGGGCCATTACCGTGAAAATTTTCGGCAAGGATTTCAGCACAGACTATGACAAAGAACTGGCCGTTGGACAGAATTGCAAAGCAGTTCTGAGACCGGAAGCAGTACAAATAGGTGTAACAGGGGAAGTTGAAGCTAAAGTTACCTCCAGTATTTTTATGGGTGAATCCCAGGACTATGTGGTAGACGTAGGTGGGACAAAACTGCAGGTTAAAGAATACAATCCTGGCAGCAAGCAGGTTTTTGCCGCAGGGGAAACAGCTTTCTTAACCTTGGATAAGAGAGCTTTGCATGTGCTGCAAAGTGCAAAAGCATAAGGTGAGACATTATGAAGAAAACGATACTTTCATTAATTTTAAGCTTGAGTTTTACCGGCTCAGCTCTAGCCTGTACTCTGTTTGGAGCAACAGGTATAGGAGTAGAAGGGGGCGGTACTCTTGCGGTGAAAAACAGAGACTGGAAACCAACTTACCAAAAAGTTGAATTGGTTGCACCGGCCGGAGGTTATCGTTATTACGCACTGCTTACAGGCAAGAAAAACACCTTTGATGCAGGAGGAATTAACGAAAAGGGGCTTTTTGTAGCTATGTCCACAGTAGGTTCCATACCTAAAGCGGAAAGAGCGTTATACCCCAAGTTTCGCACTCAGGACGGCAAAAGAGCCAATGACTATATGCTGACCCATTATGCCACAGTTTTGGAAGTAGTGGAAAGTAAAGAAAATATCTGGTCGGAGCCGGTAAATTTTATCGTAGGGGATAAAGACAGTCTGGCCATTATTGAAGTTTTGCCCGGTGGTAAGAGAAGCATAACTTACCAGGAAAACGGTACGGTTTGTCACACTAATCATTATGTGGATAAGGACACGGTGCAGGGCAATAAAAAAATCGGCAAAAGTTCTTTAACAAGATATAACCGTATCAGGGAGCTTTTAAATGAGCATATTGGCAAATTTATTGTCAATGATTTTTGGACGATGAGTAAAGACCTAAATGCCGGTCCCGACAACAGTATTTTCCGTACCGGCAGCAAACCACAGGGTACTCGCACGGTAGCTGAACTGGTAGCCAATCTTCCCAAAGACGGCAACTTCAGTCTGGAAATTCGTTATCAGCCTACACCTGAAGCAACTCAATGGCAAAGTAAAACTATAACACCTAAGGACTTTCAGAAATAAAAATAAGCTGTAACATAATGACAAAAGTCATTGTGTTACAGCTTATTTGTTTTTAGGCTTTTTCTAAGCGGGCATTGCGGAAATAAATGATAATGCCGCAAGTAACGATACAGAGATTTAAAACATAGAACAGCATCACATACCAGCTGACAACTTCCATCCAATGGGAAGCAGTGCCCACAATATTAACGTGATGATGTATGGTTATACATTTTCCGATAATGGCAAAAACGTAACCAATCCAAATAAGAAAATAGAAAAGTACACTAATACCTTTTGTGGAACGGGCTTTCCAGGCTTTCCTGATATTCAGGGGCCAGGAGAGACCAAAACATAAAACCATCAAAGTTTCCAGAATGTTTGCTGCAGTTAACATGTGAATTCGCCACCTTTTCTTTGAGTAGATTTATAATTACTATTTCGTTAATTATAATATAAAGGAAGCAAATAAATCAAGTGTTAAAAATTGAAAAAACATTATATTCATATTGCAAAAAACGACCATCTATCTAATAGGCAAAAGCCTTAAGACAAGTGGTCGTTTTTAACTTTGAACAAATTATTCAATGTGTGTTTTTAATGCCCGTTGATAGAGCAGAAAAACCAGCAGAGTAGGTAATATATCTGCAGCAGGCTGGGACCAGGCTACACCATTTATTCCCAGGGCCTTATTCAAAATAAAAAGCATAGGAATATAAATAATTCCTTGTCTGCTAACGTTAATAATAAAGGAACCGTTAGCATCGCCCATAGCCTGCAGAGTGTTGTTCAAAACATAATAAACACCGAATAAAACAGAAGTAGTTAAAAAGATATGGACGAAAGTAACTGCGTATTTTATGGCGGTAGGATTAGTCAGAAAAGCTTGGACAATATTAATGGTAAAGAAATAGCAGAAAATAGTAATGAATAGGCTTAATAGAAAAGAGAAAGCTAAAGAAAAATGAAGAATCTGTTTAAACCGAGTCCAAAGCTTTGCGCCTACGCAATAACCTAAAATAGGTTGGACGCCTTGCCCTATACCCATGGCAACCATGGTGGTAATCATACTGACCTTCATGGCCACACCTATGCTGGCCAAGGCCATATCACCGTACCCGGCCATTAACCCATTAACAATAACCTGAGAAATACTCATAAGATTGAAACCCAGGGAAGCAGGAAAGCCTATAGCATAGATAGCTTTAATATATTCTTTATTTAAAGAAAAGTCTTTAAAAGCAATACTTAAAATAGATTTTCCTTTTGAGAAGTACAACAAATAATAGGCTGTACTAACTACATTGGCTAGAAGCGTCGCAAGAGCGGCACCGGCAATATTCCAATGAAATCCTAAAATCATAATTGGGTCCAAAATAATATTCAGCACATTACCGACAATTTGACCGGTCATGGCCTGGACGGAAGCACCTTCGGTACGAATAATATTGGTATAGGTGGTGGCAATCATAGCACAGGGACCACTGAAAGCAACGATATCAGGACGTTTTTGCTGGGGCATTTGGGTATAAACGTAAATGCCAAAAAATATAATGGCTAAGGTACAAATAATAACTGTAACAGGTCGCCGTATGGATGTTTCTATTACATTCATAATATCCCTCAATTCTAGATCAGACTTCCAAAAATTACATAGCATACTATACTTTCTCAAATAAGATAGCATGCTATGTAATTTTTGTCAATGGTATATGCAATAAAATAGGAATTACCGGATTGTTTAAAAAGTTGTCATTTGACAGTTGTTTATTAGTATGCTATATAATATCTAAATGTAAACATAAAGGAGCAAGCTGATGAAAATTCCGTATTCCTGTGGCGCTATGATTAAATATATACATACTATTTTGGACAAGAAAGCAAATAATGATTTGCGTTCCAGTGATTTAACCTTTTCCCAAATTACAACCTTGGTATTAGTGGCAGAAACACCCGGTAAACAACTGTCTCTGAAAAAAATTCAAGAAGCTTTGCATATTGCTCAACCCACTGTAACAGGCATTGTAGCCAGATTAAAGCAAAAAAACATGATAGAAATAAAAGAAGATAAAGCTGACGGCCGAATTAAATTAGTTAGCATTACGGCTAAAGGGGAAAAGCAGAGCAAGCTGGCTTTTGCTTCTATGAAAAGGACAGAAGCTTGGCTCAGAGCACCACTCACTGACGAAGAAGAAAAAACCTTCTTGGTTTTGTTAAAAAAAGTATGTGACGGAATCAGCAAGGACGAATAAGGAGGGACTGTGAAATGAAAGTATTGGGCCTGATTGCTTCGCCGCGCAGCTTAGGCAATTCGGAAATATGCGTAAAAGAAATTTTGAGAAATTTACCCCAAGAATGGGAAAAAGAAATAATAAATATAAGCAGACTGCATATTGAACCCTGTAAGGCCTGCTATAGCTGCCTGTCTGCCGGTAAAAAGTGCATTATTCATGACGATTTAGAAAGGTTCTTGGAGAAGATTCAGTGGGCAGATAGGGTGGTTTTAGCAGGTCCGGTTTATTTTTTGGGGGAACAGACTTCCGTAAAATTAATTAAAGACAGACTTTTAACCATACTTAATGAAGGGGAGACTTTCTTTAATAACAAACCCTGTGTCATAGCCATACCTCATGGCATAGAAAATTGGGAAGGCTATGGCCGGGAAGCTATGCTGAATTTTGCGGGATTTTTGGGATTAAAGGTTTTAGGCTGCCGAATTATCAATAAACATTTGCCGGGACAAGCTGCTGAGGAAGACTCTTTGGCCAAACTGAGGGCATTGGCAGGAGCGTTGGCCGAAAATAAAGAACTGCCTCCGGAAAAACATGATATAATATATTGTCCTGTTTGTCAGAGCTCCTTACTGCAGATTCATAGTGACGGCAATTGGCATTGCGTAATGTGCGGCGCCAGCGGTCAGTTAACTGCGGACAATGGTAAGCTGGCCATGGGTGGCCTGGACCTGGGTGTGCCTCGTTACAGCAAGGAAGGCATGGAACATCATGGTCAGGCACTATTGGGAGTAAACAAAGAATTTCGGGAAAAAAGACGGGAGATTATCACTTATCTTAAGCCTTATAAGGACTGAAGAAGAGATAAAATAAAATTGTTGAGAAGGCGTAAAAATGTCATTTAGAAAAGTTGTTATTCATCATTTAGTTAAAAGTGAAGATTTAAATCATCATGGTACTATTTTTGCCGGCCGGGCAGCAGAATGGCTGGTTGAGGCTGGGTTTTGCGCTACAGCATATCTTATGGATCCCAAGGATACAGTTTGTATGACCATTAATGGAATGACTTTTACTAAGCCGGCTCCTAAGGGAAGTATTATTAGGTACGAAAGCCGTATTATTAAAGCAGGCACAACAAGCATGATTGCTTATATTCAAGTGTTTTTTGCGAAAAGCAATGATTTTATTTTTGATGGTTTTATGACATTTGTTCATTTAGGAGAAGACGGGAAAAAGGCTCCTCATGGTGTAAAGGTAGTACCTACTACAGATGACGAAAAAGCCATTGTGGCAATTTATGAGAAGACAAGCAATATTAGAGTAAGAGGCATAGACAGAGTAATGGAATAATAAAAAAGCGGTTTCGGAAAGTGAATTCCGAAACCGCTAATTTTTTGTTATGCTGAAACTTTTTAAAAAACTTTTACAGTAAAATATATTTCAATATAAAGATTACAGCTAAAACTTTCATTAAAAGACTGGCTTTGCTGCTTTGCCCGGCAAGTACATTGACAATAACATAGGAAATAATACCAAAGCAGATACCTTCGGAAATGCTATAGCAGAAAGGCATGGCAATAATTGCTATGTAGGCCGGAATGGCTTCGCTCAGATCATTTACATCGATTTTAGCAACAGCAGTGAACATTAAGAACCCTACGATAATTAAAGCAGGTGCTGTAGCAAAAGCAGGAATTGCCATGAAGAAAGGAGATAAGAATAAGCTCAATAAGAACAAGATAGCAACCACTGTGGCAGTTAAACCTGTACGACCGCCTTCTGTAACACCGGCAGCACTTTCTACGAAAGTGGTTGTTGTACTGGTACCAAGAGCAGCACCGGCACAGGTAGCAACGGCATCAGCCAGTAAAGCACCTTTAATGTGAGGCAGGCGACCATTCTCATCCAGCATGTCAGCTTTAGAGGCAACACCGATAAGGGTTCCCAAAGTATCAAACATATCTACGAAAAGGAAAGAGAACATTACTACTAAAAAGTCCAAAGAGAAGAATTTGGAAAAATCAAATTTAAACAAAATAGGAGATAAACTGGCAGGGGTAAAGGCAGCAATACCTGCAGATAAATTCGGAAGAACGCTGAAAGCACCCTTAGCAGGATTAGGAATGTAAAGACCGGACAGTTCACAGATGATACCAAGAATCCAGGTAATAACAATACCCCAGAGAATATTGCCACGGACATTTTTAACCATTAAATAAGCTGTTATCAAAACACCAAGCAGAGCAAGGACCACAGTAATACCTTCCGAAGCAAAGGTACCTTTGGCCAGGGATTGGCTGAAAGAGAACAGAGAAACTTTTGTGGCAGGATTGGCAATAACAATATGAGCATTTTGCAGACCGATAAAAGCAATAAACAAACCAATACCTACAGAAACAGCTCTTTTCAGATTTAAAGGAATAGCATTAAAAATTGCTTCACGAACATTAGTAAGAGATAAAACGATAAAAATAATACCTTCAACAAAGACAGCGGCCAAGGCCATTTCCCAAGTATAACCCATTTGCTTTACAACCGTGAAAGCAAAATAAGCATTAAGACCCATGCCGGGTGCCAGGGCGAAAGGATAGTTGGCTAAAACAGCCATGAGAATGGTACCTAGAGCAGAAGCTAAGGCTGTAGCCGTTAAAACAGCTCCTTTATCCATACCGGATACGCTTAAGATACTGGGATTGACGGCAAGAATATAGGCCATAGTCATAAAAGTCGTAACACCGGCCACACACTCTGTCTTTACATTTGTTTTGTTTTCACGCAAATGGAACGTGTTTTCTAAAAAGCCACCTTGATTTTCCATTAATATTACCCCCCTAAAAAGTGTTTGGCAAGCTTCACCAATAAAGTATATTATATAATTGTTAGGAAAAATGAGCAACATTAAATTTACTATGGTAAAATATACATATAATTTCCTTATTTGGTATAAAAATGTAAAGAAGGGCGAAAGCATGAAAAAGCAGAGCGTAAAAACATTGCAAAAACTTATTACTGTAGCCAGGGGAGACGGACAGGCAGACCTTGTGCTGAAAAATTGCCGGATTTGTGATGTGTTTAATCAGCAGATTATCGGCGGGGACATTGCTATTGTAGATGGTCTTATTGCCGGCATAGGGGGTCGCTATAAAGGGAAAAAAGAAATTAATTGCCGCAAGCAATATGCTGCTCCCGGTTTTATTGACGGGCATATTCATATAGAGTCTTCTTATTTGTGCCCGGAAGAGTTTGGCCGGCTGGTAACGCCTCTGGGCACAACCAGCATAATTGCAGACCCTCACGAAATAGTTAATGTTTGTGGTCTAAAAGGTTTGAAATATATGGTTAAAGCAGCGGCTCAGACTGCTCTCCATGTAGAATATATGCTGCCTTCCTGTGTGCCGTCCACGCCTTTTGAGGATGCAGGTGCTGTTATTGCTGCTAAGGATATGGAGGAACCATTAGCTAGCGATGCGATTCTTGGATTGGGAGAGTTTATGAATGCACCGGGGGTAATTAATTGTGATAAAGAAGTATTGGCTAAGCTCCATGCTGCTCAAGATGCAGGCAAGATTATAGATGGGCACAGTCCCGGACTTTTAGGCAAAGGGCTGATGGCCTATGCTTCTGCCGGCATTCAGACTGACCATGAATGTTATACTCTCCAGGAAATGCAGGAAAGACTGGCCTTAGGCATGTATGTAATGCTGAGGAACGGTTCGGCGGCGGAGAACCTGCCTGAGCTAATAAAAGGTGTAACTGCAGCTAATATCAGGCACTGTCTTCTGTGCAGCGACGACCTCCATCCTAAGACGATTTTTGATCATGGTCATATAAATTACGATTTAAAATATTGTGTTCAACAGGGTTTGGATCCTTTGGCGGCTTTAACCATGGCTACTATTAATCCGGCGGAATGCTACGGACTAAAGGATAGAGGGGCTTTAACTCCGGGCCGCAGGGCTGATATTGTTATTCTGCCGGATTTAACGAATTTCCAACCAAGCCAGACCTGGATTGACGGCAGGCTTGTGGCAGAAAAAGGCCACTATCTGCTTCCGGAGAAAAAATACAGCATTAAATCAGTCAGCAGTTCTGTGCGGGTAAAAAAGTTCAGTGAAGCCAAGCTGCAGCTGAATCTGAAAAATAACCATGTTAATACTATTGATTTAGTACCAGGCCAAATTATTACTAAGAAGGGCAAAGCCAAAATTACTTTGGATGAGCAGGGTGATTTTGTTTTTAACCCTAAAGAAGATGTGGTAAAAGTAGCGGTAGTAGAACGTCATCACAATACTGGCACGGTAGGACTGGGACTGATGCGAGGCTATGGCCTGAAAGCAGGTGCCATAGCTGTGACGATTGCCCATGATTCTCATAATATTATCGTAGCCGGTGCCAATAACGAAGACATGGTCTTTGCCGTAGAACGGCTTGTGACCATGGGTGGAGGTATGGTGGCAGTCAAAGACCAAAAGGTACTGGCAGATATGCCTTTGCCTATTGCCGGGCTGATGAGCGATAAAGATGGCAAATGGGTGGACCGGCATTTGCAAAAAATCCATGACAAGGCTTTTAATGTTCTGGGTGTCAGTAGGGAAGTAGATCCTATTATGACGCTGTGTTTTATGTCATTGCCTGTAATTCCTTCTATTAAATTAACTAACAGAGGCCTGTTTGATGTTGACAAATTTGCTTTTATGCCTCTAACATAACGTCCCCAACGTCCCCATTGGTGCCAGGCACTTTTGGCGACAATGTTAAAAAGTGTACATACACACTAGAGCAAATGCGACAAACAGAGAAAACTGTATATTCTGTTTTCTGGAATAACACTAAAATACACAGTAAAAGAATAAGAAAAGTTTTTTTGACAGAGATTAGCAGAATAGTGTAAAATTTATATAAACAAAGAACCGACAAGGGAGTCGGAGGGGGCAACGTTGGTTCTAAAATTAAAAAAGGAGTGATGTTTAGTGTCAGCGTTTCTCGATTATTTAGATGGTGTTCTGTACTACCCAATTTTGATTATAGTTCTATTGGGTGCCGGTTTGTTTTTCAGCTTTAAAACCGGGTTCGTTCAACTGCGTTGGTTAATCCAAAGCATCAGAGTTGTTATGGAAAAACCTTCCAAAGAAGGATCAATTTCTTCCTTCCAAGCACTAATGGTTTCGACTGCATCACGTGTTGGCACCGGTAATATTGTCGGTGTTTCTACAGCTATTTGTTTGGGCGGTTTTGGTGCTTTATTCTGGATGTGGGTTATTGCTATTATCGGCAGTGCTACAGCTTTCATCGAAAGCACTTTGGCACAGGTTTACAAGCGTCGTGATGCTAACGGAGACAGTTACGGCGGACCTGCATATTATATTGAGCATGCTCTGCATAACAAGACATTGGGCGCAGCATTTGCTATTTCCCTGATTTTGACCTATGCCGGCGGTTTCAATATGTTAGCTGCTTATAATCTTCAGTCTACTTTCGTTGTTTACGGTTTTTATGACAAAACAGTTACTCCCTGGATTATCGGAGCTATCTTGGCTGTGCTGGTTGGCTACTGTGTAATGGGCGGCGGCAAGCGTATTGTAAGAATTACCGATAAGCTTGTTCCTATTATGGGTATTTTCTATGTACTTTTATCCATTGCTATTATTTTTATGCATCTGGATAAATTGCCGGGAGTTGTTAGCGCTGTAATGAGCGATGCTATGAACTTCCAAAAGATTTTTGCAGGTATCAGCGGTTCTTGCATGATGTATGGTATCAAACGTGGTTTGTATTCCAATGAAGCCGGTGTTGGTAGTGCGCCTAATGCTGCCGCAGCAGCTGACGTTCACCATCCTGCTCAGCAAGGTTTGGTACAGATGTTATCTGTATTTATTGATACTGTGCTGTGTACATCTACAGCTTTAATGTGCATGTTCTCAGGTATAGTTCCAACTGCTAAATTAGCTGGTGCTCCTTATGTTCAGCAAGCTACTCAGGTAGATTTCGGTACTTTTGGTCCTGTTATGATTACCGTAGCTATGATTCTGTTCGCATTCACTACCTTAATCGGTAACTTATTCTATGTGGATAACTGCTTAGCTTATTTGAATGGCAGCAAGGTTCCTTCTGCTTCCTTTATGGTTAAATACAGAGTAATTGCTTCTCTAGTTATTTTCTTCGGGGCAGCTCTTTCCATGAGCAATGCTTGGGCTATTGCCGATATTTTAATGGCTGTAATGTGCTTAATCAATATTCCTTCTATCTTGGCTTTAAGCGGCACTGCTATTAAAGTTATGAAAGATTACGGACAACAATTGTCTGAAGGCAAAAAACCGGTGTTCAAAGCTTCTTCTGTTGGACTTGAAAATCAAAACTTGGATTTCTGGAAATAGAAAGAAAAACGAAACCCGGCTCATTGGAGCCGGGTTTTTTTTATATGAAAAAAATAATTAAAAGCTATGCAGATTATCGGTAAATGTGGTAGAATAAAAATCACTTACACAAAATAGGAGGCCACCTATGAAAGCAGACGAATTACTTAGTGGTTTTACAATCTTGATTGTCCTGCAATTATTTGCCGCAATTATCCTTGCCTTAGTGGGGAGCTCTTTCCCGGCACCACTTTTAGCTATGCTTATTTTTTCTGTTTTACTTGCCTTTAAAGTGATTAAAATTTCTCAAATTGAGGAAATTTGCAGTCTGCTCTTATCTAAATTGAGCCTTTTCTTTGTATCCGGTTCTGTTAGCATTGTTTTGTATTTGGATATTATTGAAAAAGAAGGCTTGGCAATTCTGGCAACTATCTTTTGCTCAACAGTGTTTACCTTAGTAGTAACCGGACTATTCCTGAATTATATGTTGAAAGGAAAGCAGGTGGACCACCATGCCTAAAACCTTGCTTAATTCACCATTAACGGGCATTGCTTTAACTCTGTTGACCTTTTATTTAGGAGAAGTTTTGGCAAAAAAATTAAAAACGTCTCTTTTACCGCCCTTTTTAACTTCTACAGTTTTGATTATTATCCTTCTTCTTTGTCAGGACAAATTCACTTACAAAGAATACGAAATAGGTGGCAAATTTTTGGCCATGTTTTTAGGACCGGCTACTATAGCTTTAGGGTTGCCATTAGTAAAAAATCTGGAACTTTTAAAAAAGAATTTAAAGGCACTTTTAGGGGCAACAGTAATAGGAACCTGTGCAGGAGTTGGTTCTGCTTATGGTTTCAGTAAGCTTTTTGGGGTTAGCAAAGAAATAACTTTGTCTTTGCTGCCAAAGTCCATTACTACGCCTATTGCCATGGAAGTGTCGGCAGATATTGGGGGCATTCCTGCTATAACAATTGCGGCAGTAGCAGTAACCGGTGTAGTAGGGGCTGTCTTTGCTCACAAAATATTGAAAGTCCTGGGGGTAACCAATGACATTGCCATAGGCTTTGCTATTGGCACATCAAGTCATGCTTTGGGAACTAGCAGCTGTATCCCCATTAGTCTCACTCAGGTAGCTTTCTCGTCACTGGCCATTAGTTTTATTGGTGTGGCTACGGCAATTTTGGCACCTATTGTAGCAATGTTTATGCAGTAATAAGTGCTCAGCTTGGAAAATATAGTGATTTTAAAGAAAAAGTTTGTAAAAATTTTACATAAAGATTGTTTTAAGTGTTATAGTAGTACATAATAAACTCATATTTTAGTAGCTGAATATTTGCAAGTATATCATTGCTGATATTTATAGTGTTGCAGGAAGAGAGCATTAATTCATGGATAATGTCTTAAAAAAGGCTCAGCCAAGCACAAGGCTGGGCCGCTTATTTTCTAATAAAGACCTATTGCATTTGTTTTTTCCTTTGGTGATTGAACAAATCCTGGTTATATCCGTCGGCATGGCTGACTCTATGATGGTAGCTTCTCTGGGGGAAGCTGCTGTTTCCGGTGTTTCCCTTATAGACCATATAGGTGTGCTTTTAAACCTGGTGTTTGTGGCCTTAGCCACAGGGGGCTCAGTAATTATCGGTCAATATATGGGCAGGGGAGATCTAGACAAGGCTAGAGAAGGGGGCCGTCAGCTGATCTGGCTTACGGGTATTGTTTCCCTAGTTCTGATGGTGGCCTTTTATGCCAGTAAATCATTTATTTTTGCCAAGCTTTTTGGCAGTTCATCTCCTGATGTAATAGAAAATGCTACTGAATATATGATGGTTTTGGGCACAACCATTCCTTTCATGGCCTTATTCCAAGGGGGCAGTGCTGTCTTTCGCACGGCAGGAAATACTAAGCTTCCTATGCTGACTGTAGTTTTAATGAATATTTTAAATATTATTGGTAACGGTTTATCTGTTTTTGTCCTGGGTTGGGGAGTAACCGGAGTGGCTCTTTCTACCTTGAATTCCCGGATAGTTTCCGTAATTATCATTTTATACTGTGGTCGTAAATACAAATTTCGTTTACAGATACCTCCGCTTTTAAAAGTCAGATTAAATCTTGATCTTATTAAAAAAATGCTTCAGGTAGGTATTCCCTTTAGTATAGAAAATGGTTTATTCCAGCTGGGTAAAATAGTGGTCCTATCTCTTGTAACTACTTTTGGGACAGGAGCTATAGCTGCCAACGCCGTAGGCAACCTGATTGGGGGATTTGAGGTTATACCGGGGCTGGCTATTAATGCCGGGATGACTACTGTTATCGCTCGCTGCATAGGTGCCAGAGATTTAGAGCAAAGCAAATACTACACCAAGAAAATAATTGGTGTAGTAATCGGTGCTAATATTATTGTTTCGGGAATAATTTTTGCTTTGTGGCCTCTGATTAATAGAATTTACAGTCTGCCGGAATCTACTATGAATCTGGTGTGGCTGATTACTTGGACTCACGCTATTTTTGAAATTTTTACTTGGCCATTTTCTTTTACTCTGCCTGTTACTTTCAGGGCAGCAGGGGATGCGAAGTTTGCCATGTGCGTGGGAGTTTTCACAATGGTAGTTTTCCGGATCGGCGGTGCCTACATTCTGTGCGGACCTTTGGGATTCGGCATGTTCGGGGCCTGGTTGGCCATGTACCTGGATTGGGCTGTGCGGGCCATTGTCTATATCTGGCGTTATGCATCCGGTAAATATTTACAGCACCAACTAATTTAAGACACCTGACCAATAATGGTACCAATAGTGTCGCCATAGCACCAAAAGCGCCAAAAGTGCCAGGCACCAATGGAGACATTTTGTCTCCATTGGTGCCTGGCACTTTTGGCGAAAAATTTAAAACTTTGCGCTGCCCCCTTCTGCTAATTGTTCAGCAGTCCAGCCGGCGCTCTTAGAACCAACACTAACACTACCAATTACAAATTTGGCGGTTCCCTCTGCTTCATTGCAAATGTAGTAATTCTTGTCATTTTTTAGAGTTATTGTTTTAGTAGGATTGCAAGGAAAGATGACAGTATCGCCTCGCGGAGGAGAAGGCCACTCTGCCAGTAAAGGATATTTTTTCAAACTGGAGTTATCCTCAGTTAATACATCACTACCAGCACCATTGGGCCTTATATTAGGAAATTCACCGGTTTTGGCTTCATAAACAGCTATAACACTGTTAATTGTTCTTAAATCGGCTACTATTCTACTGCCACGTGCTTTGGCCGTAAAATCCAAATAACGGGGAATAGCAATACCGGCAAAAAGCCCCAGGATGGCAATAACAACAACTAATTCAATAAGAGTAAACCCATGAGAAACTCTATTTGTTCTCATAATATTGTTCTGCCACCTTTCCTAAGTTTTACAAGTAAACTTAAACTTTTATAATTTTAATTTTAGCAACTTGACCATAAATAGTCAACATTAATTCGGTAAAAACAATAAAATATAGATAATATTATTCCTAATAATGTAAAAGAAGCAAAAAGTTTCTTAAATTAAAATCACAAATATAAAAACATATATATTAATAATTAAAAAGCAAAAAAGATAACTTCTTCTTAAAAAAATCATTCTATTTTAGCAAGGGAATTTATGCTATAATAAGACAACGATTAATTAAGGGGGACTAGGTAATAATGCTATCATTTGAAAGCGATTATTTAACAGGAGCGCATCCTAAAATTTTACAACGTTTAGCGGAAACCAATATGGAACAATTGTCAGGGTATGGTGCTGACCGTTATTGTACAAGCGCAAAGGAAAAAATTGCCCAAGCTTGTGGCTGTCCAGAGGCTCAGGTAGAGTTTCTGGTAGGAGGGACTCAGACTAATGCAGTAATTATATCTACCATGCTTAAAGGGTACGAAGGCGTAGTCGCTGCAAGGACAGGACATGTTAATACTCATGAAGCCGGGGCTATTGAATATTCCGGCAGCAAGGTTCTGACTATTCCCCAAAAAGACGGGAAAATGTCGGCCGAAGTACTGAAACAGTATATTACTGATTTCTATGGAGACGGCAACCATGAACATATGGTATTTCCGGGAATGGCCTATATATCTCATCCTACAGAATACGGTACTCTTTATACAAAAAAAGAATTAGAGGATATTGCTGCTGTTTGCCATGAATTTAAAATTCCTTTGTTTATTGATGGAGCTAGATTAGGTTATGGGCTTATGAGCCGTACCACTGATGTGACCATGGAAGATATTGCCAGAATCTGTGATGTTTTCTATATTGGCGGTACTAAAGTAGGAGCATTATGCGGTGAAGCAGTAGTGTTTACCAAAAACAACCGTCCTGCCCATTTTGTTAATATGGTGAAAAAACGTGGAGCATTACTGGCCAAGGGCAGACTTTTAGGCGTTCAGTTTGATACACTTTTTACTGATAATCTCTACTTGAACATTAGCAAGCATGCTATAGATATGGCAGAAGCCTTGAAAAAGCTGTTCAAGAGCAAAAATATTAAATTTTTCCTGGAATCTCCTACTAATCAGCAGTTCATTATTCTGGAAAATACCAAGGCCGCTGAACTGGCCAAAGAAGTAACACTTAATTTTTGGGAAAAATATGATGAAACTCATACTGTGTATCGTTTTGCTACCTGCTGGTCAACTACGGAAGCTGACTTGGCAGCATTAAACAAAATCTTATAAGAAAATTGGTCAGAGTTGACCCCAACTGGAGGAGATGGCATGGGATATAAGATTTTAATCCCTGAGAATATTACGGAACCCGGCAAAGCTTATTTAAAAGTACATGGCTATGAAGTCGTAGTATTGGAAGGCGCCACAGAAGACAGCATCTGCGCAGCTATCCCGCAATGTTCGGGAATGATATCACGCAGTATTAAATGTACCAGAAGAATTATGGAAGCAGGAAAAATGCTTAAAGTAATAGGCAGTCATGGTGTAGGAACTGACCAAATTGATTTGGCAGCTGCCACAGAACTGGGTATCCAAGTTACTAATGCCCCTTGTGCTAATTCTAATTCAGCGGCAGAACATACTTTAGCTTTGATTTTAGCCTGTGCCAACCATCTTGTTTATTTGGACGGGGAAACAAGAAGAGGTAATTTTGCTGCAAGAAATATTGTTAAAAGTCTGGAACTGGAAGGCAGAACTATCGGCATAATCGGTTGTGGCAGAATTGGTCGCCTAGTGGCACATAAAACAGTATATGGACTGGGCATGAAGGCCATAGGACTGGATACTTTTTTGCCTGAAGACAAATGGCCTGACTATATTGAACGCAAAAATTCTTTGAAGGATTTATTGCAGGAAGCAGATGTAGTCTCTGTTCATGTCCCGGCAACCAAAGATACTATTAATATGTTTAATGCCAAAACTTTAAAAATGATGAAACCTCAATGTATTTTGGTTAACTGTTCAAGAGGCAGAGTGATTAACGAAGAAGATTTGTATAATGCCCTAGTATCATACAAGATAGCAGGAGCGGGGCTGGATGTTTTTGCCAAGGAGCCTGTTGAGCAAAACAATCCTTTGTTATCTTTGGCCAATGTGGTCGTTAGCCCGCATAATGCCGGACTAAGCATGAAAGCTATGGACCAAATGGGCATTGATGCAGCTAAAGGTATTGACGAAGTACTAAGGGGTGGAAAACCCACCTGGCCGGTAAATAAAATATAAGGAAAAAACTGACGATGTTGCAAGGCATTGTCAGTTTTTTATTGTTGTGTTCAACATTTCTAAGTTCATTGACTATTCAGTATCACATTGCTAAAATTAAGAAGAAAGATAGTTAAGAGGGGTATTTATTTCAGTAAACAGGAGGCAACAAAATGGCACAATTAAGCTATAAGACACTGGAAGAAATAGGTTATAAAGGGTATCTGAAAAAAAAGGCTCCGGAGAAAGTCCTGCAATTTGGCACAGGTAATTTTTTGCGGGCTTTTGTAGATTATTTCTTTGATATTGCTAATGAAAAAGCTGACTGGAATGGTAAAGTTGTTATTACTCAACATAGTCCTTCCGGTCATACAGGGCAAGCTATAAATGAGCAAGAAGGACTCTATACCTTGTATTTACGGGGCAGTGAAAAGGGTAAAAAAATTGATGCCAAAAGGATAATTTCCTGCGTTAACCGCTGCATCAATCCTTATGAAGACTTTGCTGCTTTAATGGAAATAGCCAGAAGCAAAGATTTGGAAATTATTGTTTCCAATACAACGGAAGCAGGTATTGTTTATGATCCCACAGCTAAATTTGACCAGAATCCACCGGTAAATTTCCCGGGAAAATTGTGCAGGGTATTGTATGAAAGATTTAAAGCCGGACAAAAAGGCGTGATTATTTTAAGCTGCGAACTTATTGATAATAACGGCAAAGAACTGGAAAACTGTGTCATTCATCATGCCAAAGACTGGAAACTGGGAGACGACTTCCTTAAATGGCTGGAGAAAGAAAACCTGTTCTGTACCACTTTAGTTGACCGCATTGTACCGGGACGTATTCGTGACCCTAAAGAATTAGCGGAAATGGAAAAAGCTAATGGCTATACGGATAAACTCTTGGATGTTGGCGAGGTCTTCGGTGTTTGGATTATCGGCGGTCCTAAAGAACTGGAAGATAGGCTGCCTTTTAAAAAAGCCGGTTTAAATGTCCATGTGGTAGATGATGTGGCTCCTTATAAAAAGAGAAAAGTTCGTATCTTAAACGGTGCCCATACAGGTTTTGTCCTTGGTTCTTATTTGGCCGGTCAGGATATTGTCCGTGACTGCATGCATGATGATACTATTCGTAATTTCATGAATACTATGCTTTATAAAGAAATTATTCCTACTTTGCCTTTGGACAAAAAAGATTTGGAAAACTTTGCTGAGGCAGTAGCAGATAGATTTAACAATCCTTTTGTTGATCATCAATTGATGAGTATTTCTTTGAATTCCACTTCTAAATGGCGAGCCAGGAATATGCCTTCTTTCAAGGAATATGTGGCGAAAACAGGTAAGCTGCCTAAATGTCTTACTATGTCTTTAGCTGCTTATATAGCCTTCTTTAGCAATGATATTCAAAGAAGAGAAAAGGATGTCCTTATTTGCAAACGGCCTAAGGGTAATGAATATTCTGCTCAGGATGATGGCTGGGTGTTAGATTTCTATTTTGCCCACAAAAACGCTGCACCGGAAGCTTTGGTTAAGGCAGTTCTCACTAATGAAAAAATGTGGGGCGAGGATTTAACAGCCGTGGCAGGTCTGGAAAGGGCTGTGACGGAAGATTTGAAGTTAATCAGAACAAAGGGTGCAGAAGCTGCTTTTGCCTCTTGTTTATAAAACAGGGAGGGGCGGCTATGAACTCTGTAATACATATTGGGTCTAATGATAATGTGGCTGTAGCTATACAACCTGTAGAAAAGGGCCAAATCCTTACTGTAGATGGTTTAAAGATAACAGCTTTAGAAGATATTAAACAAGGCCACAAAATCGCTGTAAAAGCCATTAATAAGGGCGAAAACATTATTAAATACGGCTTTCCCATCGGACATGCTTTGGTAGATATTAAAGCAGGCGAGTGGGTTCATACTCACAATGCCAAAACCAATCTGTCCGGAGAGGTAACCTATTCCTATCATCCTTCGGCTATTAAATTGCCTACAGGGAAGCCTTTGACTTTTCAAGGCTTTCAACGTGCTGACGGCAAAGTGGGCATCCGCAATGAAATCTGGATTATTCCTACCGTTGGCTGCGTGAATGATATTGCTGAAAAACTGGCTAGGGATAATAGGGATTTAGTTCAGGGAACCGTGGAAGGAATCCATGCTTTCACCCATCCTTTTGGCTGCAGTCAAACAGGTAAAGACCATGCTCAAACCAGGAAACTTTTGGCTGCTTTGGCCAAACACCCTAATGCCGGAGCAGTGCTTGTGGTAAGCCTGGGCTGTGAGAATCTCACTCATGAACAGTTCTTGGAAGAGTTGGGAGATTTTGATAAAGAACGGATTCTTTTCATGACTTGTCAGGAGGAAAATGATGAGTTGGCCAAAGGCCGTGAACTCCTTAAAAAATGCATAGCTTTTGCCGGAAACTTCCATAGGCAGGAACTTTCTTCCGACAAATTAATTGTGGGCATGAAGTGCGGTGGTTCTGACGGTTTATCAGGTATTACTGCTAATCCTGTTGTAGGCAAGTTCAGTGATTTATTGCTTGCTCAAGGTGGCAGTACGATTTTGACCGAGGTTCCGGAGATGTTTGGCGCTGAGGGAATGCTCATGAACCGTTGCATAAATGAACAGGTCTTTCAAAAGGCTGCTCATATGCTTAATGGGTTTAAAGATTATTTTATTGCCCATCATGAAGTGGTATATGATAATCCCAGTCCCGGTAACAAGGCCGGCGGCATTACTACTCTGGAAGATAAAAGCTGCGGTTGCGTCCAAAAAGGTGGAACAGCTCCCATTGTTGACGTTATTAATTATGCCGAACAAGTAACCAAGCACGGATTGACATTGTTATATGGACCGGGCAATGATTTGGTTTCCTGTACTGCTTTAACCGCGGCGGGAGCTCAGTTAATTTTATTCACAACAGGCAGGGGAACTCCTTTTGGAGCACCGGTACCTACTTTGAAAATTTCTTCTAATACGAACCTGGCTGCTAAAAAAGCCAACTGGATTGATTTCAATGCAGGAGTTGTAGCTACAGGAGACAGTATTGACTCCGTAGGGAAGCAGCTGCTTCAGCTAGTTATTGCCGTAGCAAGCGGCAAACAGGCTAAAAACGAAATTAATGAGTTTAGAGAAATTTCAATATTTAAAGACGGCGTGGTTTTATAGAGTGAAGGGAGGACAACAAAAATGAAAATGACTTTTAGGTGGTACGGAGAAGGCAGGGATTCCATTCCACTGAAATACATTAAACAAATCCCCGGCTGCAGCGGACTTATGGGCCTGCTTGATGAAAAGGCCGCAGGTGAAGTCTGGGAAGAAGCAGAAATTAAGAAATATATAGATCATGTTCATGCAGCTGGACTGGAGTGCGAGGTCATTGAAAGTGTTAATGTTCATGAAGACATTAAGCTTGGACTGCCAACCAGAGACAAGTACATTGAAAACTACAAAATTTGCATTCGCAATTTAGCTAAATACGGCGTCAAAGTTATTGTTTATAATTTTATGCCGGTTTTAGATTGGCTGCGTACTGATTTGGCCAGAGTTATTCCCGAAGATGGCAGTACCAGTCTATATTTTGACGAAAAAGAATTAGGGGCTATGACACCGGTAGAAATCGTTAAAAAAACTGCTGCCAGTTCCAATGGTTTCAGCCTGCCGGGCTGGGAGCCGGAAAGATTGGCTGATTTGGAAAAAGTAATGAATCAGTACAAGAATATGAATAATGAGAAGTTGCTGGAGAATTTTCAATACTTCTTAGATGCTATTATTCCTGTTTGCGAAGAGGTGGGAGTTAAAATGGCCTGCCATCCTGACGATCCCGGCTGGCCGATTTTCGGTTTGCCCCGTCTTGCTCATGATCAAGAAGGTTTTGACAAGATTATTAAACTTCATGACAGCCCCTGCAATACAGTATGTCTGTGCACCGGCAGCTTGGGCAGCAATGTGCATAATAACATTCCTGACATGATTCGACATTTCGGTCAGATGCAGCGTATTGGCTGTCTCCATGTGCGTAACGTTAAACACTTAGGCAGCGATCGTTGTTTCAGAGAAGCCAGCCACCTGTCTTCGACAGGGGATTTGGATATGTACGAAATCATGAAGGCTGTTTATGATACTTGTCCTGATACCTATATTCGTCCTGATCA
>Ga0160425_1001706_pt1 | contig 19766 bp, 48 predicted proteins | sample BioMet8_FD_108193 | JGI IMG/M metagenome (GOLD analysis project Ga0160425, IMG submission 108193) | Microbial communities from bioreactor (seeded with sewage sludge) at Lawrence Berkeley National Lab, California, USA - Biofuel... | ecosystem: Engineered > Bioreactor > Anaerobic > Unclassified ...
AAGTGCGCAGGGCACTCTTTCTGCACCCGCTCGCCGTCTGAAATGACACCTGCAATCCCCTGAAGCATGCTGGCTAAATTGCTGAGATAATTTTTCACATTCACTCTCCTTTACCGGCTGCGGCGATATTGATGCCAATAGCAGATAGTGCCTCTTTGATTTCCCAGAGAGTATAAACCGGATAGCGATCTGAACCATCGCAGCACTTATCCTTTTCGCTATGAGAAACGGCAACATCATCCCAATAGTCATCAGGGGCATGGCCTGCCTGAATCCAGATGAGGTGAGCATGAGGGTTAGGCAATTTCACCTCCCGCGCCTCCAGCTCAGCAATCCGCTTCTCTGCGGCTTCCAGCTCATCCAGCAGCGCCACTGAGCGCAGAGCCAATTTCGCAAGCATGTTTGTATCCTTCAAGCTCATCAGCCAATGCCCAGGATTGCTTTTGCAATACTCCATATCAGCTAATTTATTGAGCCATTCAATTTTTTCTTGATTTAACGCCTGTTTGTCGATGTTGCTCATTGGGTGTTACCTCCGTCATTTGCAAACTCACCATGTATCTCTGCACGCGCTTTTTTAATTGCCTCAGCAGCTTCCTGCTTGTCAGAAAAGGAGCCAACGTTGATGTGCTTGCCTTCATACATAATTGAGGCCTTCCATTTTTTAGAGTTCCGGCACCACGAAACTCCCTTTATTCCGGAGGTATTGGTGGACTGTATCTTCCTGTTAAGCGCGTTTTGTCTTAAAGAGACAATACGGAGATTGGCGATCCTGTTATCTTTCCTGTCACCATTAATGTGGTCCATAATCCCTTCTGGAAACTCTCCATACACGTATAGCCATGCGAGTCTATGAGACAGATAAACAACGCCGTCCACACAAAAACGCAGGTAGCCATGTGAGTTAGTTGTTCCAGCGATATCGCCTTTAATAGCCCTGCTAGATGTCGACTTTATTCTTGTGAAGACACCTGTATAACAGTTGTAGTGAAATGACTCCTTAAGCCGAGATTGAGTTAGCATCATTTCTTCGCCCTCTGGTTTAACCACGCTGTCAGGAATTTGTTTTCGTTCACGCTCTGGAAGCTATTACGCTTAAGCATTTCTTCGCGTGGGATATCGTTGATGGGTTTGAAGCGGTGTCCGGCGATAAGCTCTTGTGGTTGGATAAACGGGTCGTATGTCATGCCTATCATGCTGCTATCCTCAATTCAGGCTTCAGGCGATATTCAACTCCACCCAGGAATTTTCCGCCGAACTCTGCACCCCACGGATGCGCATCACAGATATCCTTAACAAGCTCAAGTTCTGCGTATGTTATATATTCGCTTTGCTCTTCAACGCATGATGACCATCCTGCGTAGTAGGGGTCATGCATCACCAGGTTAACCCCTGCAGTGAAACAAAAGTCGGCAGGATTTAATCCGCTCCAGTATGTTGCTATGAAGTTCTTCTCGCTCTTTTGAAGCTGTCGAATAAGCTGCTCACGCGAGTAAAGTTTTCTGTTTGATGTGTAGCGCATGGTGAAATGCGGGTGTGGATAACCCGCCTCCGTGAGGTGAAATAGAATGTTCAGGTGGTGGTTAAATCAGAAGGGGATAGAAGAGTCGAAATCTGGTTCTGGCTGATGCTGTGCGGCCTGTTTGTTACCTGAAGAACCGAAGTCAATATCCATTACGATGATTACCGGCTGTGAGCGTTTTCCGCCGTTCTGGTCTGTCCATTCTTCCATGACGAATTCACCAGTTACCGTAACCTTTGTTCCCTTGGTCAGGTATTGCGGAAGCTTCTCGGCTTTCGCGCCGAACAGCATGCACTTAACCCAGGAGGTTTTTTCTCTCTCGCCATAACCTTGACGAACAGGAAGAGAGAATGATGCGATGCACTTCTGGTTTGGAGTCCATCGCTGCTCGGCATCTTTGCCTATATTTCCTGATGCACAAATTACGTTGATGCTCATTATGCTGCCACCCCTTCTATTTCTGATTTGCGATCTAAATATACAGACTCGGCTTTATCATGCTGATCTGTTCCGGCCAGTCTTTTATCTGCTGCCTTCCATGCCTCTTCAAGCTCAGGAAGTGTTGCTTTCAACGCATAAGCTGAAAAGTCGGCGAGAAACTTATCAGGAGATCGCCCATCGTGATGCTTCTGTTGCGGCTTTGATTGTTGAGGGGCGACCTGATGCACTTCTGCATCTGCATCGATTGCGGTTTCTTCTGTCGGGATACAGAACGCCTGAAACGCTGCGTATTTGTATGCGATAGACATGGCCTTATTGGTTGCCTTGTCGCCGCTATCCATTGCTTCACCGTAGGTTGTGACAGTGTGAATGCTTCCGTCTTCCGTGCTGACAAAATCGAACTCAGCTTTAACGACGACATAGAACAGGGCGGTTCCGTTTTTGTTAATGCGTTCAGTGCAGGTACGCTCTGTTAACCGAGGTAGAATTACCAGCCCGTGAGTCACTAGCGCAGGAGCCAGTGCGTTATACACCTGGTCAATTCCTCGGAAGTTGAATCCCTGAACTTTGTTAACTCTGTCCTTGCTAATGCCTGTAGATGCCATTTCCTTGGCTACAGCGCTGATAGCTGCGTAAACCTTTTTGCTCGTCATGAGTAATACCCCGCAAATTCCTGCCATGTGATCGGCTGATTCTGCCGTTCTGCTGCTAAGTTAATTTGTTGCTCTACCTCTTCTTCAATCTCTGGAGAGATAAGCGCGATAAACTCTTCGTCACTAAATTCATGCTGCATGGTTTCTGTTCCAGTCTTCGTCCTGACAATCTTCCCAGCCCATCGCGATTGATGACGCCCATGCGTATGCGGCGCTGTTGCCTTCCTTCGTATCCGGGAAGGATGCTTCGTAGAGCTTGTTAAACTCACGATTACCTTGCTGAACAAGAATGGTTCCTTTAACAGGCACAATAGTCATGGCGCGGCACTCCAGGCTGATTAAGTATGTCTGCCAGCCGTTTCCAGCCAGCGCGTAATTTGCGGTTAATGCGATCTAAAAGTGATTCGTGTAGATGGAAAGCACCCATGCGAGCGCCTCCCGCGATTGCTAGAATCATGGGTGGTTCCTTCTGTTTGTTTGATTAGTAAGTAATGCGAGTGGCGAAGACTTCGCCTTTTACGATTGCAGTGATGATGTTCTTGGCTACATCTTCGCTTGCGCCAGCCTTGAGAAGGTCAGCGAGAATTTTGTGATTCACTTCTTTGCGATGCGCTTTATCTTGTGCGCGGCGCTCTTCTTCATCCTTGATTCGTTTCTCCTCTGCTAAACGCGCTGCTTCCTTTTCTTCCGCCTCACGCCGAATGCGTCCTGCCTCATCCTGGGCTTTCTTTCTCTCTGCCTCGATAGCTTCCTGCTTCTCACGCTCTGCTCGCTCAAGAGCTTCTTTGGCGTCGCGTTCAGCTTTTTCTTTTTCCTGTTTAGCCAGAAGCTCTGCCTGCGCTTTTGCAGCAATGGCATCTTCTTCACGCTTTTTAGCTGCTGCTATTTCTGCGGCTGCTTTTTCTTCCGCCTCACGCTTAGCACGCTCTTCTGCCTGACGTTTTATTTCCTCTTCATGGGCTATGCGCTGGCGTTCTTGTTCAGCTTTCTTTTCGGCTAACTCGCGGTCGAAGGCATCATTCATCAGCAAAGCCATTTCATGATCAGCTTCAATCTTTCTGGCTAGCTCTTCTGCCGCACGCTTAGCTTCTTCTTCTTGCTTAATGCGTTCTTGCTCTACTTCATAATCAGTCAATGGCTGACGGGCTTTCTCTTTCAGCTCATCAAGGCGATCACGGACTGTTTTGCGGTTTGCATCGATAAGTTTTGGAATCTCTTTCAGTTCAGCAACTAGGTCTTTACCAAGGCCATCAAGATAGGTTTTCGTCTGTGCAACTTTGTACGCCAGAGAAGCGATCTCCTTTCTGCCCTTTGCCGTAGTCACATCAGGCACAAAGGACATAACTTCACGCTCAACCTTCTGGAGAATATCTTCAATCTGGTCAGCTGATTTGAAGACGGTCATTGCATTTGATTTTTCAATAACAACTAAATCCGTTGTTTCACTCATTTGCTAATTCCTTATGTTGTGTGATTGGCATAGCGATAGAGACTCGTGAATCTCTGTTGATATGCGGGCATGAAAAAAGCCGCACTCAGGCGGCTTTGTTTGCTGGTGTAGACCACGCGCGATTAAAATCTCTCATCGCCTCCTCTGGAGAATCTCCAACTCCAACTACTCCAGTTGGTAAATCTCCATAAATAGCTAGCCATTTATTCCCATCTTGCGAGAGAGCAGGCTTATATAAAACGCTAGGCTCCCTCATGCATTCGGCTGTATTTTGAAATTCTGTGGCTACGTTAAAATAAATTCTCTGGAAATAACCCAGGTCTAATTCCATAATTTCCTCCAGGCAAAAAGAAGCCCTCCGTAGAGGTCTAAGATGAAAACAAGGGGGTATTAATCAGATACATCATCAAAGTCTCCTTTGGATGATGTGGTGCGGTATTACACCCAATAGCTAACTCAGAGAATTAGCTATCAGCTGCTATTCACGCGCTTTGAGCATTGCATCGGCGTAACGGTAAGCCCAATACGCAATTTCATCTGGTGACGCATCCAGATAAGGTCCGGAACCCTGATTCCTGCTGTAACCGGCAATCAAATCTGGAAGAGCTTTTGCAGCGAAGTAATCACGCAATGTCGCATCGCTCGCCATTTCTTGACGTTTGCTATCAAACTCGTCCATCACTCCTCCCCAGAGCCTTGCTGATGGCTGCGCGAGCCATATCTTCCCAGCCAATTAGTGCTGACATTGCACCCTGCACGTTGTATCCGTCTTTCATTGCCTCATTCATTTCGCTTACAGCTGACATATAACCCTGCAGAGCTTCTAGCAAATCAGGAGCTGCTGCTATCAACGTGGCATTATGGTCATCTTGTTCACATTCAGCCTTGAGGAGCATAATTTCTCCGCCTTCAGCATCGATTAATCCGTAATCGTGATAATCAACGCCGTTAATTCTCCAAGGCGCTGGACTTCCCTCAAATCTTTTCATATTCACCTCTGTGGCTTGCTGCCAAAAGAAGGCCGTCTATGCGGCCTTATCTACATTTCTGAACCAAACGCAGATCGGACCATCTTCTGTGTCGTGAATCGAACCGACAAACCATCCTTCTCCATCTGGCATGCTGGGCTCCCATCCACTGATGTTTGGATTTCCATCTTCAAAATACGAGTCAATTACCGTTTGATTATTGTCGTTTTCCATTTCAACAATTGATGATTCAATGCCATGCTGCTTGCAGAAAGATTTGAACTCATTAACGGAGATAACTTCTCTATCTCCAAATAGGTTGGCGTATTCTGGGTGTGTCCAGTGGCCATCCTCGCTTCTCTCTACTACTAATGCTTCCATACATCACCTCGCTGTTACGTTATTAGACTTACGATGACCAGCTGCGAAAAGCGCCACTTCTGGCAGACACACAGCACCACCTTCAACTTCCTTCTGACGCGCTCCGGCAAGCGAAATGGCTTTCACGCGGCATCTTCATAGTTTTCTTTTGGAAAGTTTGTCCACGCAAACTCGCCGTGTATATCAAGAGCAGCCATGTCATAAGCCCTAGCAGCTTCCTCAGGGGATCCGTAGAAACCAAGGTGCTTTACTTTGCTGTTAGAGCAGATTTGCGCCTGCCACTTGCGAACCGACTTCATCCATGAAACGCCCTTAAATCCACTCTTATTTGTCTTCCTGATTCCTTGGTTATGTTGATTTTGGTTGTGCGTGCAGACACGAAGATTTGATATGCGATTGTTTGATTTATCGCCATTAATATGATCAATATGCATCTTCGGGCACTCTCCATGTGTAAGAGCCCACGCCACCCTATGAGCAAGCATTTTCTTTCCCTGCACACTTAAAAAGGCGTAACCCTTCGAGTCAAAATATATGGATTTCAGCTTTCCACTTGGAGTGTGAAACTCGCCAGTTTCTGGGGTGTATGAGATCAGGCTTTGAAGCTTATTTTTGTAATACTTCTCGCTGTAATACATTCTGAATACCTCTCAAGTAAGGGATATTTAGAATGTTTATGTTGAGCAGCATTGCCGTTCTTCCTGAACCCGCCGCGCTCCCGACGCATGGTTTAATGTCGCGCCGTTCGACATGGCCTAATAATGTACCCAAAGTTCACTCATGTAAAGTACCAAAAGTACAATTTGAATGTAAAAAAAGTTCACAAACGCACAAGTTTATGAACTTTAAAGGAATTTATTTTTTAACCGAAGCGTCTGTAGTCAATTGACTGACGTATCAGAACCTTAGCCATTATGTGAAGCTGGTCCTCTTCGCCTTCATCAATGTGCCAGCGATCGTATGCGGGATTATCGGAGATTACGGCGAGCCTGTTTTTCTGCATCTGTAGGCGCTTAACATGCATTGTTTTTCCAAAGACGAATACATACACACCATCGCCATCAAAGAACGTAATAGACACATCAACAAAGATTTCGTCTCCAGGATTAATTGTCCCTTCCATGCTGTCACCTCTTACGGTGATCACCTTTACAGAATCCTGAGGTCGTCCATTAAAAAGATTTCTAGCTTGCTCTGACGTGTACTCTATGGCTCTGATTTTCTCTACGAATTCATTAGACACCATTGTTCCAGGCCCCGCGCTGGCTTGTACGTCCAGCACATCAACCCTGTAGGTATCTGACAGCCTGGACATATGGTTAATCGTAATTCCATCATCCGAAGTATAACCATGTAGGTATGCAGCTGTGGTCCCCAGCACGCTTGCGAGGGCTTCCATTTTCTCCTTTCTGGGAACTGACTCACCATTAAACCATTTGCTAATTGCTTTTGGAGTCACTTTAAGTCTGACAGCTAAATCAGCCTGCCGCCCATGTACTGGCAATCCCGCTTTGTCACAGGCCAGCGCAAGCCTCTGCGAGAAAGTATCACGCTCTTTTTGTTGAACCATAAGTTCAACTATATTATTTATTGACTGTACTTTCAGTTCCGTCATAATATGAACTACAAGTTCACCACAGGAGACAACATGAGCGACATTACGTTTGGTGACGTTATCAAAACCGTTCGTGTTTCAGTTGTGGCTGAGGTTTGTGGCCTGACTCCAAAAGCCGTTTATAAGTGGCTGGAGAAAGGGGGATTGCCGCGTACAGAATTCACTGATGAAACTGACTACGCGAAAAAAATCTCTCGTGCATCTGGCGGCAAATTCTCAACCGCACTGATTAAGCGAGTCGGAAAAGCAGCATAAGCACGTTTTTAAAATGTACTTTTAGTTCCGAACGGCCCGGTATATGGTCGGGTGCCCGGCGTGGTCAAGGATGACTGTCAATGGTGCACGATAAAAAGTACGAAATATCAATTAACTAACTAAGGAAAATATTAATCAATGGAACTAGCAAAAGACAGCAAAAAGGTACGCGAAGTGGAAGCAGAGCTTCGCGCCCGACTCGTTTCAATGGGTCAGACAAATTTCGCAAAGATGGCGGGATGGGCTGATTCAAAGGTGAGTCGATTAAACATCCACGATATGGCCGTGACGTTCGTTCTTCTGGAGAAAGTCTGGGAGACAAGTCTGATTCGTGAAGTGGCAAGACAGGCTATTGCAGCTGTGATGCCAGAAAGCAAAAAACGCCCAGCGGTAACTGAGCGTTCAGAGCAAATCTTAATGGATTTTTGAGTCACTGTGTTACGTCAACAACACATTCAACAGGAGTAATTATATGCGAAAAAATACCGAATTGCACAAAGAAGTTAAGCGTTCTCGCTTCCTTCAATCCATTGAACCAAACACCGCAATGATGTTTTCCAGCGTAGCTAAGTTTGAGCTGATGAAGTCTGAAGCTAAGGCTCTCCTGAAGGATTTGCCAGTTGAAGACGGATATACGTTCATTCCAAATTCCTTCCTCGAAAGGCTTCTCAAGCAGGACTTCTCTGTAGAGCAGTTCAACGAGATCCTGAAAGTATTCCGTGAGGGTCGATAGCCATGGAAAGCACTGCAATTGTTTACGATTTCAGCGCCGCACACGAGCGCAGGAGTTCCCGGATGGAAAACCAAAAACAGGGTCACTTTGCTCTGTTCAGGAGTCTTCTGTCAAAGGATTGGGCGACTGATACAGCCAAGTTTGCATTGTGGGTAAGGATTATCGGTCTTGCTCAGTACAAACCACGTAGCGTTGAATTTGACGGCGTGAAATGGGACTTACAGCCTGGGCAGCTTGTGACGAAAATATCCTATCTGGCGAGGAAACTTAAAGACTCACAAGGTAATGAGAAGTCCACTAAACAGGTTCGAGACATGCTCGAATTCTTCGCAAAAGAGAAGATGATCACCTTCGCAGGGAACCGTCATGGAACCGTGATTTCGGTCATAAATTACACAGATTATCAGGACGATTTTGAGGTAATAAAGCAGGTAGATAACGAGGTAACAATCAAACCCAGCAAATACGCGGACTCGGAGGTTGTCGAGGTAACAAAGCAGGTAACAAACGAGGTAGAACAGAGTAAGAAGTTATTAGAACAAGAATATAAAAACATTACCCAAACCCACGAAGTGGGCTTGTCTGGTGATGAAAAATTAACACCCCGTCAGAAAGGCACTAACCCCCGTGCTAAGAAAACCAACAAGCGCTCAGCTGTACTGACATTCGACCGTGAGCGCTTCAAAGAGACATGGAACTGCAAAGCTAAACGCCTAGGAATGCCATCAATCCTGAGCATCACCAAAACCACTGAGGCTGGAATAAATCGCCTCTGGTCATCCTACCTGAAGCAGTGCAAAGAGCTTGGCAAAGAGCCACGTGATATCGACAGCATCCTGAACGGATACATCGAGCACGGTTATCAGCCGACCCAGTGGGCGCTTGGTGGCAACCCAGAAGGAAAGGTCTATGGGATTGAAACCGCGCTGACACAGAAGAAGATTGACGAGATTTTAGGAGCGGGAAACTGATGGAGAGTTACGATTTTGAGCACCAACTGGTTGGCTCGATGATGGTCAAGGGGGATCACATCGACTGCCGCGAAATTGCCGGGAAGCTACCTGCTGAAGCATTTGAGAACTTCCACCTAAAAAGCATGTACCAGGCGATAGTGACATTGCTGAACAAGGCTGAGCCGGTAGATATGTTCACTGTGAAGGATGCAGTGCCATCCGTGACAAAGGACTTTGTGGTTGAGGTGGCATGCAAATGCTCATCGGCGGCAAACATACGAGGTTGGGCTAAGCGTGTCAGGCAGTGCTGGATGTTACGCCGTGGCGAGGCTGAGCTTAAGCGAGCGGCAGAACTTCTGGCAGGAGCTGGAGCGCATGACCTGAATGACCGGATCGCAGAAGTTAGCGGAATCCTGTCAAAGCTTCAGTTCGAAACCAACGACAAGCTACCGCGCCGCATCGGTGACTTGCTGGACGATTACATGGTAGTTCTTGAAAACAGGATGAAAGGCGAGGAGTCGGGCCTGTATCTCAAGACTGGCATTCAGCCCATGGACGATGCATACGGAGGCCTGGACAGAACGGACCTGATTGTAATCGCTGGTCGACCGGGAATGGGTAAAACGGAACTTGCCATCAATATCGCCAACTCGGTTGGGAGGCAGAAAGGGAAGGGGCTGCTTATCTCGATGGAAATGTCGGATATGCAGGTGGTAGAGCGCCATGTAGCTGACCGCGCAGGATTATCGGTAGGCACGCTGCGAAACCCTCTCAACATGATACAGGAGCAATACACACGCCTTACTGCGGCAACGGGAACACTTCTGGATGAAGATAACCACGTCATAGACGGCTCCTTCACCGTCGATGAGTGCATAGCTCATGCGGAGCGCATGAACATGGACGGCGGCCTGAGTTTCCTCGCCATCGACTACCTCGGACTAATCGAGAAGCCATCAAACATTCCAGAGCATCAGGCCATCGCTGACATCACCAGAAAGCTCAAACAGTTCTGCCTTCGCAATAAGGTTCCGGTGATTCTGCTGGCACAGCTTAACCGTGGTCCAGAAGGCCGTCAGGAAAAACGCCCGGGATTGGGTGATTTGGCTAAATCTGGCGCTATTGAGCAGGACGCTGACGTAATCATCTTCCCGTACCGCGATGAGGTTTACGACGAGAACAGCAACATGAAGGGAATCGCTGAGATCATCATCGGAAAATACCGATCTGGCCAGCCTCAGACGTTCTACATGGGATGGAAGAATGGCCACTTTGTGAATATTGACCAGCAGGAAGCTGCAAAGCAATATGCCGCTAACACGAAAGAAGCCCCTAAATCAGACTGGAGAGGATGATGGAAAACCCAACAATCGCACAGATGCTAATGAACCCTCGGTTCATGGCGGTATTGGATAAATGCCTGGAAGAGGAAGAACTGATTACTCAGTTTGAAAGGATTTATGAGGTTAGCCGACCACCAAAGCGTAAACATCCACTCGAAGCGCTGGTAGATAAGGCCACAGGTTATGCCGATAGTCAGTGGGAGAGCTTCTTCGAAAAGTTTATTCCTTTCGTTTATGAAATCGTCTGGCTGCGATGGCCTGAGCGAGATAAAGAGGACTGCTGGAAATGAACACACGAGACAAAATACTCAACCATCTTGAAACAAACATTCCCACCTCAGCACCACAATTTGCAAAGCTCCTTGGATGCCAGAAATCACATATCAACCTGCTACTGCGTGACCTTATCGCAGACGGTCAGATTGATGTTGATCGCATCAGTAAGAGCATTAAGTACTATCGGCTGGCATCTCTGCATCATGAGCGCACAGAAGCAGTTCTGCGCTATCTGGACGAGCACGAAACCGGAATGGCAGTTGAGATATCTACCGCAACTGGAATCGACAAGCGCCTCGTCACGAAGATGCTCAAGCACCTTCATGAAAACGGTGAGCTTCATCGTGACTGGTGCCACAAGAACGCATGGGTATACAGCAAGAAACCTGTATTTAGCTTCGGTGCAGCTAACCCACTGACTGCATTTATCAACAAGGCATTAAGAGAGGTGAGGGCGCAATGAAGATAACAGACGATGAATTCCTTCAGGTTGTGTGGAGAGCGGTTGCTAATCATCTTCCATATGCAGCGACGCATAATTACTTTGGGAATAAGCGTGGCTTAGTTCCAAATGACGAATTTTATATGCGCTATTCAACGCATATTTGCACAGCTTTTAGAGCCAACAGATTGCTTCTTCCGATTGGTAACTCTGCTTCAATGAAGAAGATTCAGAAGCTCATTAAACAGGGCAGACTTGGCGCAGAGAAGCATCGATTTGGTGGTGCTTTCCACTTCTGGCTACCCGACTCACTGAATAAGCTCGCCTTTGAAGAAACGCTGAGATTGCTTGAGCTTAACGGCGTCACTAAAGAGCCGGTAGATGCATCAGGATTCGATACTATCGCCTATTCAATCACAGCCTCATTGCTTGAGAAGTTTGGTGATAAACCAATAGAGACGTTGTTGATTCCCGCTAACACCCCAGCACGCTGATGGAGAGGAATGATGAATAACCGAAAAGCAAAACTTTTATTTATCGAAAAGTATGAGCCATTTCGTATCAGTAATCGAAAGTGGTTGGCCATTTTTAACCGTTCTGGAGACATGGCGCTTTATAAGTATCGCCGTAGCGCTGCCCAGAACCGCTGGAAAAATCATGCAGTCAGAAATGATGGTCAGTGATGGAGAGGAATATGGACGAATCAAGAAAGCAGTTTGAAGATTGGGCGCTCAAGTCTGGCCATAACATAAGCTTGGATGTGAGGGGGCGCTACGTCTTCTCTTATACAGCCACTGCGTGGGTTGCGTGGCAGGCATCTCGCGCAGCTATCGAAATTGAGTTGCCAGATGCGGAAGATTACTGGAATGGCACAGAAGGTAAAGAAGTCCTGAATCATCGCCAGTTAATTGCGGACTCTGCTGACGCCATCCGCGCCGCTGGAATCAAAGTGAAGGAGTGAGTATGAGCGAGAAAGAGCAGCTCGATTTTATCCTTGAGCAGTGCCGAAAAATTCGACAAGAGAACCAGCCAGACATTATGGAACTATGGCGACGCCAACAGGAAGAGTACCGCAAGCAGATTTTTGGTGAGAGAAAACGGGATGACTGGAGTCTGTATAGCTATGGAACCCAGCCAAATAAAAACGGATACAACCTTTACACATATTGAGGTGAGTATGAGCCTACCAAAACCATGTCCATTCTGCGGAAGCGGAGATATCCGAATTGTCAGTCATAGCAATGAGGAGTGGCATTTTGCTTGTTGTTATAACTGCGGTGCCAACGGCCCTGAAGAAAACACAAAGGTTAAAGCAGCACTGGCCTGGAAACGGAGAGCGGGAGATGAAGCAGACAATCTTCCTTCGAAGTAAGCAGCAACAGCAGTCAGCAATAAACACCATCCTCGCATCACCCCTCGACAACGACAGACCAATCACCATTCGAATATCTGACTACAAGCGAAATATTGACCAGAACGCGAAATTCCACGCGATGCTGGGAGATATCGCTCGTCAGGTCACATGGTGCGGAAAGCAACTAAAGCCTGAGCAGTGGAAGGTATTGCTGATTAGCGGTCATGCAGTCGCTACAAAGCAGGAGGCTGAAGTCGTCCCAGGGTTAGAGGGTGAGTACGTCAACATCCGTGAGAGCAGCGCAGATATGAGTGTAGGGCGCATGGCGAGCCTTATCGAGTATACGACTGCGTGGGCAACAGGGCAGGGCGTCAGGTTCACTGACAGGAGGTATGAATGATCCGATGTGACCGATGCGGAGAGCGGAAAGACGATAAGCGATTCCGTCCAGATCAGCCTTACGGGAATCGATGGTGCATACGGTGCGAAAGGTCACCGGTAGGCTACTTCCCACTGCCTGAGACAAAGGAGGATGTGTGGCAAGACGAACGTATTTCTACCACCCGCCAATGACAACCGACGAAGCCAACCAACTAATCACTCTCTACCACTCCCGAAACGTACAAACCACCAAGCACCTAAGCGCTGACCCACGCCTGTGGATAGTCGGAGCCTTGTTGCCAGAGTACGCCAGCGAGCCAAAGGGTAGGAGTCAGTTTCAGCAGAGGATATGGCAATGAGTCTATCAACCATAAGAGGCGAGCTTGATGCAGCCAGATGGAGTATCTCCCAAGCGCAAAAGGAATTGATGAAGTTCGAAATGTACAACGAAACGGGAAGAGAGTATGTCGTCCATGCCGCGAGGAGAGAGCTTGAGATAGCATTTCAGCGCATTCATCGGGCTCAGTTAATCGACGATGGAAAGCAAGTTAACGCACCACGGTGAGGAAATAGTTATGAGTGAAATTGAAGGCTATCAAGACCGGCTAGATGACCTTTTGCAAGACGCGATTGGCGATGATGTCGACCCGCTTTTCCTGCTTCTAAGCGCAGTAAAGGCATGCATGGAAGAAGAGCTGGAAGATTTGGGTGGCGAAAGCGATGAGCCGCTCAGTATCGACTTCGGAGACAAGGTGCTCACGGTAAAAATTGAAACGCATGAAGAAATTAACGCGAGGTTGCATTGACATGGACTATTCACAGTTATCAGATTTTGAAATTAACAAGCGCGTGGCAATTTCAGTTGGATTTTCATGTTATTACGGTGATGGGAGCTACACAAATAACCTTGGGTTGAGAGGTGCTATTGTAAAAGGAAAAAACGATAGCGGGTTATTTATGGTTGGGGAATTTAACCCATGCCAAAACCCAGCAGATGCATATCCGATCATCATCGAAAACAGGATAGCAATTATCCCGGATACAGCAGCAGGCGAGTGGGTTGCTTTCAATGAATTCACTTTGTACGAGGGTGATTGGATGTTTGCTAGCGACCCAACACATCACAGTAATGGTAAGAACCCACTGCGCTGCGCTATGGAATGCTTCCTCCTGATGCAGGAGAAAGCCAATGCTTAGCCAATCAGAAGCCCAATCCTACGAGCAGCAGAGCATACGTCGAACGTTGTGCGCAGGCTGCACGAAGGAACTAACGCCAGAGGAAACCTATGCATGTTCTGAATGCGTGGATGAATGGCTGATTTATCGTGATCCGAATGGAGATATATCAGATGGCAATATACCGGAGCAATAAATGGCTGCAGGCGGTCAGGGAGATAGATTGCTGCGTTCTGTGTGGTCGTTATGGAGTTCAGGCGGCACACCGTAACGAAGGGAAGGGAATAGGGCTGAAGGTCGATGATTGTCTTACTGCAGCGCTATGCGAACAATGCCATACACGCATAGACAATGGAAAGGACATGACCCGGGAAGAGCGCAGGGCGGAGATGGACAGAGCCATTGTCCTTACGCTTATGCACCTGGCGAACGGAGGGAGGTTATCGGTCAGATGAATAGATACCTGTTACAGCTACCCTGGCCGCCATCTAATAACCGGTACTGGCGACATTCACGAGGAATCCACTACATCAGCGATTGGGGAAAGAGATACCGAAAAGAAGTAATCGAAATAATCCAGCAACAACAGCTAGACATCAAAATCACACCTCGCATCAGAATCGCCATCCACGCTGCACCTCCCGATAACCGCAAACGAGATTTGGACAATCTGCCCAAAGCCGTTTTTGACGCACTCACCAGTGCGGGCTTCTGGCTGGATGACGGTCAGATAGACGATATGCGCATCAAGCGCTGTCAGGCGGTTAAAGGCGGAATGCTAGTGCTGGTAGTTACTGAGACGTGCGGGAGTTTGCCAATGATTACAGAACTACTGGAGGCAGCATGACAGATAAATCGAATACACCGGCTGAAATTAAAGACCTGTGGCGAACGCCGCCAGAAATATTCCACGCGCTAAATGCTGAGTTCAATTTCGTGCTGGATGCAGCCGCAAGCGCTGAAAACGCATTGTGTAAAAGGTTCATAACTGAAGAGCAGAACACATTCCATGTGGCGTGGGCATCGCTGATGTCAGGAATTCCTGGCTATGCATGGATGAATCCACCATACAGCAGACCAATGCCATTCGTTCAGGTTGCTGCTCAGGAGAATACTGACAACGCTATCGGGTGCGTAATGCTACTACCGGCAGATACGTCCGTGTTGTGGTTCAGAGAGGCCATTAAGACAGCGCATGAAGTGAGGTTTATCACAGGTGGCCGCCTCTCATTCCTGAATGCAGAAACCGGTAAACCAGTAAACGGCAATAACAAAGGCTCAATGCTCATCATCTGGCATCCATATCCACGCTCAGGCGAATGTCGCATGACGGCTGTTGATCGCGATGTGCTGATGGAATACGGGCGGAGATTTATGAGGAAAGCAGCATGACAGAAATAAGCAGAGAGGTCTGTGAAGAGTATCTGGACGCTCTGGTCACAGTGGAGTTATCCGTACGATTTGCACAACTCGAAGACCGCAAGATTAACGCCACCATCCGCGCAACAGTAACCGAATTACTCAAGCGTATCCGTGACAAAAAAAATCCGCTCCATCTTTTCAGGCTTAGCCCGTCAGCCATTCCCTGATGGTGCACTGAAGATGATGCGTCGCCAGTTAGATAGCATGGTAGGAGAACCAGTATGAACACTGTAACTAACATCCAGCAAGTCAGATGGCAGCGTGAACGTGACTTACACGAAGAGAGCACTCTCATCCAGAAAGAAGGTGAGCTCGAAAGAAGTCTTGAGTATGTGCGAGAGAAGCTTCGTGAAGTTCGAAATCGCCTTGGTACGAATAAGCATGGTAACGACCCGGAGGCAGCGTAGATGGACGTCCAAAACTCGCTTGAGCGCCTGAAAAAGCTGAATGAAGAAAACAGAATGCCAGTGAGAGTAACGCGTGGGCTTCTTAAATCAGCGCTGATGGAAATTGAGAGGCAGAGCAAACTTCATGGTGAATCATTTGCAACAAGAATGGTTATCGGTCAACTGAAAGATGTGCTGGGGATAAAATCATGAGGCACACTCCGATATTCGGCATGGTTAACTTCATAGATGATGCTCATTTCCGCCGCGTATGGAAGCATCAAAAGAAAACCATTAACTCACGCCAGAAAGCATGGGTCCACTATATGCTACAGGTATGGGGCAAGGTTAACGCTGGTGATGATTCCCCTGGCGGAGCAATCAACGTTATCGGCCGTCTGATGATTCGTAGTCAGTGGAGTGATGACAAGGCTAAGCAGATTGAGTCTGTCGTCATGCGACTTTACGAAGAAGATGGACTGCGTGGAGACGCACTCTACAAGAAAGCTCGCGAACTGGTCATTCCTCAATCATCGTTCAGCAACATCATCGCTCTCGCCAAAGAATCCGATGATGCTGCTTTCGTTGAACGTGTGATGGTCAAGACGTTTCACCGTGAAAGCCCCGTCCGCGATGTAGCTATTAAGCGATATTGCAATCGCAATTGCACGCAAGATATCGCCAGGCTGATGAATGCAGTCACCGGAATGGACATCCAGTCATGCAGGCGCAGGGTTGTCTGGTGCGAGAACGTGCTCGATTCAGAAATCTTTTATGCGATGAGACGCGAAATTGAGAAAGAATTTCCACAGGCAGCATAATATTTAGGCAAATTGTCCTAAATAACTTGCCATCGCGAAATGGAAGTAGTACATTTTGTGTATGCTCGGAGCAGAAGCGAACAGAGCAGCCAAACAAACAAGCCCTGAGTTAATAGCTCGGGGCTTTTCGCGTTTACGCTATGGCTAGACCGGCCAGTCGAAAAGCAGTATCGTCACTGCCTGCCATAGCAAACATTGACGAGCAACTTGACGAGGTTGTTATGATTCCTATTGATTCCAGCAAAGATGTTTTTGTCGAAATTAATGGCGATAAATATAGATTTTGCGACATGCCATATAACTACCTTATCAAATGCAGCCGCTCATCAGGATGGCAGTTATGGAGGCTTGATGATAGATTTGATGGGAATAACAATGTTTTGCTCTCATCTGAAAATGAGATATTAGACGATCATCAGCCATTTAAAATGTGGTTTGGAGAGCAGTTGGTTTTTGATAGCTCTAAAAGATAGCACATAGAACACTACACAACAGGCTGCCTTCGGGCGGCCTTTTTTATTGCACGACCTTTCTGAAAATGCCCTTCCGCCAACAACCAGAACCTCACTCATAAACCTCATGCGCTTCTGTGGCTACGGGGTAGGGCATTTTGCAAAAAAGAAAACCCAGCATTGAGCTGGGCTTCGTGAAAATGGGCGACCGTAAGTAGTTAGAGCTACCTGTGGCCATCTTGCTCATGATTGGACTCACGAACAAAGACCGAGGCCCATATCGTCTGATCAGACGTCATGACCATAGATCGGATTTGTTCAGCAAACAATTACCTAGATTCTTAATTTTGAACAAATCCCCCGATTTTGAGGGGTAGAGCATGTACCGTATGGACAAAATCAGAGAATGGTTCAGCTACTGGTTCGGAGGACTAACTGCAATGGGCGGAGTTCTCTCCCTAAATGACTGGGCTCTCATTATTGGTATTCTTTGTACTATCGGCACATTCGGCATCAACTGGTACTACAAACGCAAAGAGCGTGAGGACAGATTGAATGGGAATGTCACCGACACTCAGAAATAGCGTTATCGCAGCAATTGGTGGTGGGGCAATCGCAATCGCATCAGCATTGATAGCTGGGCCAACTGGAGATGATGGTTTAGAGGGTGTCAGATACGTACCGTATTACGATCCGATTGGAATACAAACGGTATGTTACGGTCATACAGGCAATGACATAATGACCGGTAAGCACTATACCGAAGCAGAATGTAAAAGCCTTCTAAACAAAGACCTCAATACAGTAGCAAGGCAGATTAATCCTTATATCACTGCAGATATTCCAGAAACCACTCGTGGTGCGCTTTATTCTTTCGCCTATAACGTTGGTGCAGGAAACTTCAAAACCTCAACGCTGCTATACAAAATAAACCAGGGAGACACTAAAGGCGCATGTGAGCAATTACGCCGATGGACGTTTGCCGGTGGGAAGCAGTGGAAAGGATTGGTAACACGGCGCGAGATAGAGCGAGAAGTTTGCATGTGGGGGCAGAAATGAGCAGGCTAACAGCAATCATAATTGCGATCGTTATCTGCATCATTGTCTCGCTGGGCTGGGCTGTTAATCACTACCGTGACAACGCCATAGACTTCAAGAAACAACGAGACACAGCAGTTAACGAAGCTGCTCTGGCAAAAGCAACCATCACCGATATGCAGACAAGGCAGCGTGACGTTGCCAGCCTTGATGCAAAATATACAAAGGAGCTTTCAGATGCTAATGCGACTATCGAAAGTCTCCGCGCTGATGTTTCTGCTGGGCGTAAGCGCTTGCAAGTCTCCGCCACCTGTTCAAAGTCAACGACCGGAACCAGCGGCATGGGCGATGGCGAAAGCCCAAGACTTACAACAGATGCTGAACTCAATTATTACCGTCTCAGAAGTGGAATCGACAAAATAACCGCGCAGGTGAACTACCTGCAGGAATACATAAAAACCCAGTGTCTGAAGTAAACCACCATAGCGCTACATCTTCGCTGCTTACCTGCATTAGCCATGACAGCAGTCCCTCCTTCTGCAAGAGCGTGCAGGTTATTCGAAAAAGATGATACCGCGTCACAGCATTGCGGGATGCGTGCGGCGTTCATAGCTGCCTTCTCAAGCAGTGGTAGAAGAATTGAGAGTGCAATACAGAGCATTCTTTCGAGAATGTTCAATATTGCAGCAAGTTTTATGTGTGCGCCTACGGGCAGGATATTCACTATTCAGCAGGAAATTCTAAAATGACCAAACGCGTCGTAGCTCAAAACGGTTCAACCACCACTGTAGCAACTTTATCCGACCTTCCTGCGCCCGCTACTGCAAGCACCGCAGGCCTGGTTAAGCAAATGACCTTCACAGCACAACTTAGTGCCGCGCCTACCCAAGCAGATTTCAACGCACTGCTGACTAAGCTGATCGCATCAGGCCAGATGGCATCCAGTTAAGGGGATATTTATGGCTACGGCAAGATTGTACTGCAAATTCTCAGTAAGGTGGTGGGTAAAGCCATTGGTATATCTAGCCAAAGGTTTCTGCTTGATCACCAGGCGAGATGTTGATGAAAGCAAATTCTGTAGCTTCATCTGCAAGCATGGCATTAAAAAGGAAATTACCACCGAGAGGTGCTAGGCATGTCTCTGTATCCATTCGGCCGCGCACCAGGTGAGAAAGGCGCACCGGGAACGCCATCAGCAAGACAGAAGTCAGAGTGCTACTTCTCAGACAACTCTACTGCCGGTGACCCTGTATGGGTGAAGCCATACGATGACGGCATTGTGATTGTTAACGCATAAAGAGAAATGAAATGAGCGATAAAACAGAGTTCTCCCGCATTGTTCCCGCAATGATACAGGATAAGGCAACAGACTGACTGCTAAGCAAGCTCGATGAGCAAATGAGCGAATTCATGGATTACATGGCTCAGGGCGGAGATGCTCAAAGGGCAATGAAAGGCTCTTTAAATGTCGCATCCTTTCGCGGGCGGTTAGTACACGAAACATTTATAGCTCAGTACGCAGACGAGAAAGAAAATGTTGAGGTCACAGTCGGCCCGATCAACATCGAAACGTTAGAGGATTAACATGGCAAAGCTCACTCTGGACATTAAGACGAAAATCCCAACTGAAGAAGAAATATTAGAACTCGCAATTCAATTGGAAAGTGAAATGTATAGAACCCCACTCAACACTGAAACCGCATA
>Ga0160425_1001720_pt1 | contig 19639 bp, 13 predicted proteins | sample BioMet8_FD_108193 | JGI IMG/M metagenome (GOLD analysis project Ga0160425, IMG submission 108193) | Microbial communities from bioreactor (seeded with sewage sludge) at Lawrence Berkeley National Lab, California, USA - Biofuel... | ecosystem: Engineered > Bioreactor > Anaerobic > Unclassified ...
GAAAAGATCAATATAGATAAGCAGAATCGTTTGCATCCATTCTATATGGTTTATGTGGGCATGGATGGCAGTGTCATAACGAATCATCTTCAGCCAAAAGAAATGCTGGACGTGATGAGACATCTATCTAAGGGAAAGAATACACCAGATAACGATGCTTGCAGCAAGTTCAATCGGGAAACGAAAGATGGCAGGAACATGGATAAGATATCGCATCTTTTGGAGGATGGTATTGCGTCCATTATTGACGCCAAAGATGAAGGAGACATTGATAGCTTCTTTTCTGCCGGACAGACGACGTTTCTTTCCGGCGGTTTTTCTGGGTTGGATGACTTTGAACTCATCTGTTTTATGGTGGTGATAAAATGATGAATTTTCCAGAAGCGACAAGAGCGCATCGTCGGCTTCCAAAGGAGGCTTTCTATAAACACTTACCTATATCAAATGTTTTAAAGGAGAAGTTTATCTCCGATGTAGATCGTATTTATGTGGAATGGAGCCTTACAAAGGATAACCTGCATCTGGAGAAAGATGGAAAAATAAAAGAAATACTGATTCTGCTGATAGAGCTGAAGAAGCAGTCTTTTGATGCAAAAATCATCGAAGCAATAGCAAGGCAGAATCCTCACGAGCTGATATTCATCCTAAGCTTTGAATCTGAACGGCAGCTTGCAATCTATCATAGCAAGCTATACCATTCGCCCTGGATGAATAAAACGGATGTCGAGCTTACTGCCAGAGGATTTTCGGTTGATGAAATTATGGATAGTTTCATCGAGCAGATAGTCCTTAACGAAGAATCGGAAAGCCGAGAAGAGCTTTCTATCGACGAGAGGCTTGCAAGACATGAGCAGATAGAAATGCTGCAAAAACAGATAGAAAAAATAGATGCCGCTGCGTGGAAAGAGCAGCAGCCTAAGAAGCGATTTGAACTGTATAGCCGTGTACAGGAATATAAGAAAAAGCTGGAGGAGATTAAGAATGGATAAGCTGAAAATGCATACGCTGGATAAGACAGAAGAAAACTTCAAGAAACTGGCAGAACTGTTCCCGAACGCGGTAACTGAAACAGTAGATGAAAACGGAGAAGTGGTTCGCGCAATAGATAAAGACGTGCTTATGCAGGAAATCTCGGCGCAGGTCGTTGATGGTGCTCAGGAACGGTATCAGTTCACATGGCCGGATAAGAAGAAATCCGTCGTGCTGGCGAACACTCCGATAGTCAAGACACTGCGTCTACAGCCCGAAAAAAGCGTAGGAAGGGATGGAACTGCTGGCTCTGTTGATTCGGACAACATCTATATCGAAGGCGACAATCTTGATGCGCTGAAGTTACTGCAGGAAACGTATCTCGGAAAAGTGAAAATGATATACATCGATCCCCCGTATAATACTGGTAACGATTTCGTGTATAACGATTCCTTTAAGCAAGATGTAGACGATTACACTGATAACAGTGGGCAGCTGGATGAAGAAGGTAATCAACTTGTTCAGAATACCGAAGGAAATGGAAGATTCCATACGGATTGGTTAAATATGATATATCCAAGATTAAGATTGGCAAAGGATCTTCTTACTGACGATGGGGTTATTTTTATCAGCATTGACGATAATGAGTGCGCTAATCTTGTGAAGATTTGTAACGAGGTGTTTGGAGAACAATGTTTTTCAGCGGATATAGCATATCAAAGAACTTATTCACCAAGAAACGACTCGCAAGGAATTAGCCAGGAAATAGAACATATTTTAATTTATAGCCGATATCCCAACTGGAATCCTAAAAAACTCCCGCGCACCGATAAAATGAACTCAAAGTATAAGAATCCAGATAATGATGTAAGTCCGTGGAGAACAAGTGACGCATTTGCACCAAATGCTGTAACACATCAAGGCATGGTTTATGGAATTCAAAATCCATTTTCTGGTGAGATTATTTATCCATACAAAGGTGCATGTTGGCCTCTTAGACAAAGTGATATGCTCAAAAACATGGAATGCTGGGGAAACTATGAATTAAGAGACCTGAATGATGCAGATGAACGTGCTTCTGTTTGTGGTATAACACCATCAGAGGTTAGGCAAGGCGTAATGGGAATTGTTCTTCAGGAGCCAGTAGAAGTTGTTCGTAAACATGCCCTTGAGATACAGTCAAAAGGCCCATGGCCAAGATTTTTCTTTACAAAAAATGGAGAAGGTGGCATAGCAAGAAAAACCTATCTCGACGATACAGATGGCCGTGTAGTTACAAACTTTTGGCCTTATGTAGAAGTCGGACATACCGATGAAGCAAAAAAAGAAATAAAAGCACTTTTTGAAGGCGCAGCACCATTTGATACACCTAAACCTACCCGCTTGATTAAGAGAATGGTGGAGATTGCTACAGAGAAGGATTCAATTATTCTTGATTTCTTTTCGGGATCAGCAACAACGGCACAAGCGGTTATAGAAAAAAACTTTGAAGACAGTGGCAATAGAAAATTTATCCTTATTCAACTACAGGAGACAAGTGATTCGTCAGATTATTCCACAATCTGCGATATCGGTGAGGAGCGTATTCGCCGTGCCGGAAAGAAAATCAAAGAAGATAGTCCATTGACTACACAGAATTTGGATGTTGGCTTCCGTGTTTTCAAAGTTGATTCTTCTAACATGAAGGATGTCTACTATAAGCCTTCGGAGTATGGTCAGATGAATCTGGACAGTTTTATGGATAACATTAAGGAAGAACGCACTCCGGAGGATTTGCTGATTCAGGTTATGCTTGATCTTGGCGTCCTTCTTTCTTCAAAAATTGAGCAGGCTGAGATTGCAGGAAAAAAGGTCTTTTCTGTAGCAGACGGATATCTGATCGCCTGCTTCGACAAGGATGTTATGGATGCGACAGTCATGGAGATTGCGAAGAGAAAGCCGTTTTATGCGGTGTTTAGAGACAGTGGCATGGCTTCGGATAGCGTAGCTGCTAACTTTGAACAGATTTTTGAGACATACAGTCCTAATACAGTAAGGAAGGTACTGTGATATGGCTGATATGAAATTTAAATTTACAATACAGGGCTATCAGACCGATGCTGTTGACAGTATCGTCAGGGTATTTGCGGGACAGCCATTTCAGGACAAGCTGAGTTACAGACGTGATACCGGCACAGCAATAGTTGAGCTGAATATATTGAACTATAACTTGCCCGATGAAGAACTCTACATGGGATTCACAAATGCTCCTGTTGTTTTGAGTGAATATCAGTTACTGAAGAATATTCAGTGCGTTCAGAATGATAATAATATTAAGCAGTCATCAAATCTTTCTAAACATATGGGGTGCTGCTCTTTAGATGTTGAGATGGAGACCGGAACTGGAAAGACATATGTATATATTAAGTCAATGTTCGAACTCAACAAGCTGTATGGATGGAGTAAGTTTATTGTGGTAGTTCCGTCTATTGCTATTCGTGAAGGTGTCCGCAAGAGCTTTGAAACCATGCAGGATCATTTTATGGAGTATTATGGCAAGAAGGCTCGTTTCTTTGTTTACAATTCAAAAAACCTGACAGATATAGATAATTTCAGTTCCAGTGCAGATCTTTCAGTTATGATTATCAATGTGCAGGCGTTCAATGCCCGCGGCAAAGACGCTCGCCGTATCCGTATGGAACTGGATGAATTTGGCAGTAGAAAGCCTATTGATGTCATTCAGGCCAACAGGCCAATTGTAATTATGGATGAGCCACAGAAAATGGGAGGCAATGCTACTCAGGAATCTTTGAAGGAATTTAATCCATTGTTTGCAATGAACTTTTCTGCTACGCACAAGGAACACCACGACCTGGTATATGTGCTGGATGCTTTAGACGCATACAAAATGAAACTTGTTAAGAAGATAGAGGTCAAAGGATTTGATATAAAAAATTTGCGTGGCACAGACGGGTACCTATTCCTTGAAGGGATTATTGTATCTCCAGACAAGCCGCCGATGGCGCGTCTTGAATTTGAGATTGGCTATAACAAGTCTATAAACCGTGAGACCAGAATCGTTAAGGTGGATGATGATCTGTATGCCCTATCCAAGAATATGGAGCAGTACCAGGGCTATCACATCAATGAGATAGATCCGATTCGCGGTATGGTGTCATTCACAAATGGAGTCGCAATATATACTGGTGAGGTACAGGGCGATGTTTCTGAGAAGAATATCCGTCGTGTACAGATTCGCGAGACAATTCGTTCTCATTTTGAAAAAGAGAAAGAGCTGTTCGACAAGGGAATTAAGACTCTTTCCCTGTTCTTTATTGATAAGGTCGAAAATTACAGAAAATACGATGAGGACGGAAACGAGATCAACTCGGAATATGGCCAAATTTTTGAAGAGGAATATAACGATATCCTCAATGAATATCTTACACTTTTTGATACGCCATATGAGCAGTATCTGCGAAGCATCGATGTGCATGCTACCCATGCCGGTTATTTCAGTATCGATAAGAAAGGCCGCAAGGTCGACAGCAGCCTGAAGAGCGGAACAGATATCAGTGACGATGAGTCTGCTTACGACTTGATCTTGAAGGATAAGGAGAAACTTTTGTCCTTTGATACACCGGTACGCTTTATTTTTTCCCATTCTGCATTGCGTGAAGGCTGGGACAATCCTAATGTTTTTCAGATCTGTACGTTGAAGCATGGCGGAGACAGCACCACGAATAAGCGACAGGAAGTGGGCCGAGGCTTGCGTATCTGCGTAAACCAGACCGGTGACCGCATGGATGAGTCAGAGCTAGGTTCTGAAGTCCAGAAGATTAATCAGTTGACTGTTATTGCGAGTGATGGGTATAAGGATTTTGTAACTTCTCTGCAGAAAGAGATTAGGGCGGATTTGTATGAGCGCCCGACAAAAGCGACTCCGGAATATTTCTATGGCAAACGGCTTAAGGTTGGCGAGCAGGTTATCACAATTACCAGTGATCAGGCACACGCCATTTATTTCTACCTTGCCAAGAATGACTATATTGACGAAGACGGCCTTGTCACTGAAAAATATCGCGCAGATGCAGAAAATAAAGCCTTTGCACCGCTTCCGGATAAAATCATAGACATTGCAGATGGAGTTCATGCTCTTGTACAAGGTATCTTCGATGAGCATGCTCTCGACGGCATGATAGAAGATGGCAATGCTACGAAAGTCCAGGATAATAATTTGAATGAAAATTTCTATAAGAGGGAATTTCAGACGCTTTGGGGCTACATCAATCATAAATATACCTATACGGTTGAGTTTAATAGTGATGAATTGATCAAAAAGGCAATTGCTCATATTGACGAGAAGATGTTTGTAGCTCAGCTTCAATACACGCTTACAAAAGGAATGCAGGGAGAAGACTGGTCAGCAGAGAAAGTAAAATCCGGAGCCGGTTTTATTGAAGAAACTACTCATACTTATGACTTGGAACGAAGTGAAGGCAGCCAGGTTAAATATGATTTAGTCGGTAAAGTGGCAGAAGGAACTCATCTGACGAGACGAAGCGTTGTAGCAATCCTGAAGAGCATCAGCCCGCTAAAGTTTGCTATGTTCAAGAATAACCCAGAGGAGTTTATTGCAAAGGCAATACGACTGATCAATGAGGAAAAGGCCACAATGATCGTAGACGATATCACCTATAACCAGACCAGCGGAGTGTATGATTCTGCAATCTTCACAGCGGAGAAGAACAGGGATTTTTCCAGAGCAATTGTTGGTAAGAAAAACGTACAGGATTATGTATTCCCGGATTCTGATGGTGAGAAGGCACTGGCGTCTGAGATGGATCTGGACGACAAAGTAGTAGTTTATGCGAAACTCCCGAGAGGATTTCAGATTCCTACCCCTGTTGGAAACTACGCACCGGACTGGGCGATTTGTTTCCAGAAGGGCACGGTGAAGCATATATTTTTCATCGCAGAGACGAAGGGAACGATGGAGACTTTGAGCCTGAAGCCTATTGAACAGGCAAAGATAAAGTGTGCAAAGAAACTTTTCAATGAACTGTCAACTGATGATGTCGTTTATCACGATGTAGATACCTACCAGCACCTGCTGGATGTGATGGAAGCGATTTAGTGAAATGAGGTGATGTGCATGGTTCAGCATCTGTCGGTAAGGGTGCCGTGGAAGGATAACGGCTACGAAGGATACGTTTGTGATAAGCCCTGCTATAATAGTGCCTGCCTGCGATTAAAGAATATTGCAGAAAATAAAGATGATAATGCCGAAGAAGCCATAAAGGGGTGTCCAATCAAGGGACATGAAAAAGAACTGCCTTGTGTCGGAGAAGGTGCCTGTTTTATGTCACAGGATACTTATTCAACCACCACGATCCATCCGTACAAGGCAGGAAATCCAAAGACGCACGGACACTTCCTTGAAACGGAGTTGCATTATCCTCCGTTTTCATTCCCGGCAAGACCCTATCGGTGGATGATGAGCCATATGGGCGGTCAGCACGGCAACGAGAATATCGAGGAACTGGTTGAACGATATGGGATAGAATTCAATCCCGATGCAGAGCCTGCACTTGATTTTGATTCTAACTGGGTGCAGGAAAGCGTTAACCAGAGAGCAATATTTAAGACGTTCTATGAGGACGTTCAATTTGGAAAGTCACTGGTTATTCCCTACGCCAAACAGGTTCCGTTTATTGAAGATCCGAAGCGCGTTGTTATGGGAATAGGATTCATTACGTCGATGGTGGAACCTCCGGAGCATGCGCATACGGATGCCGGTAAATTGCGCTCGAGTTTGTGGGAAACCATGCTAGGCCATTCCATAAGGAACGACAGAAAAAACGGTTTCCTCATGCCGTATCGCGAGATGATGGAGTATGCAAATGATCATCCGGAATTTGATATGTGCACCATCACCGTTTTTGCAGGCGATGAGTACTTTGAGGAATTTTCATATGCTACGGAGCATCTGTCCTACGATGCGGTGATCAGTGTACTGCTACAGATCATCAGTGCTCTTGAGATCATAAAAAGCTGTATTCCCGGAAACTGGGATGAGTGTATCCGATGGACAAGAGATCGGCTGAAAGAAACTTGGTTGGAAAGAGGAGCTTTTCCCGGCCTCGGTTCCATGCTCTGTGCGTGTGATTTTGTGCGCGGTGAGATGCTTGCCAAAGAAGCAAAGTCACAGATTGAAGATCAGTCAAAGTTCGAAGCTGAATTCTATCACTTGATGGAGAACTTTGACGGCACCTTTTCAGATAAAGTTAAGAATATGACTGGCACCACGGAGCGGGAAATTTTCATGTCGCTTTCGGGGGAAAGAAAAGAACTCTTCTGGCTTCTGGCAAGAATGTCCGTTACGCCATCGCAGGCATATTTACTGTTCCATCCGGAAGAGCGCCGTAAGCGTGGCATGGCGTGCTCTGATGCTGAAATTATTGATAATCCATATATTCTGTATGAGCGGACTCTAAGATGTTCAGACGACGACAAGATATCTGTCAAGAAGATTGATATGGCAGTATTCCCTCCGGATATCTTGAAAGAGATCAATCCAGTACCATCAAGGTCTGCGCTTGAGTCCGAAAATGATAAGCGCAGGATCAGGGCTTACATTATTTCAATCCTTGAGGAACAGGCTGGCTTCGGTCACACGTTGTATCCGTTAGAGCAACTGATTGAAGAGCTGAACGGGTTGCCGATAGATCCACCGTGTCATGCAAACGGGGATATCATGGACGGCTATCATGAGTTCCTTGAACAGGAGATGATACAGATTCCATGTGCTGACGGTTCCGCTGCTTATCAGTTGAAGCGGCTCTATGATATGGACGAGCTGATCCGATCTTCCGTTAATAAGAGGGTGTTCAAGGCAAAGAGGCATGAAGTTCATGAGAACTGGCGTGCCATTATTGACGATACATTCAAAAGTGAAAAGCAGAGTGAGAACGAGGATGCTGCCAGAACAGAGAAGGCGGAAATTATCAGGGAACTTGCAGAAGCCAGATTGTCCGTATTGATAGGCGGTGCAGGAACTGGTAAGACCTCTCTGCTTGCGGCATTGTGCAAGTCAAAGCAGATTTATGACGGTGGAGTCCTTCTTCTGGCTCCTACCGGGAAAGCCCGTGTACGTATGAGTCAGGCCATGCGCAGGCAGGGCATAGAATGTAAGGCCAAGACGGTAGCGCAGTTCCTGATTGAGAGCGGGCGTTTCAGATGGTGGTCGATGGAGTACTGCCTTTCCAATGAACAGGCTAATGACGTGCCGTTTACGGTTATTGTCGACGAATGCTCCATGTTGACGGAAGAAATGTTTGCGGCCTTATTGCAGGCGTTGAAAAGTGCTCAGAGGATCATCCTTGTGGGCGACCCGAACCAGTTGCCTCCAATTGGTGCAGGCAGGCCTTTTGTCGACCTCGTCAAGTACCTGAATAAAGATATACCTGTCTTTCCGAAAGTAGGCAAAAGCTTTGGACAGCTGACTGTCACTATGCGCCAGACTTCTGAAAATGGAGAAGAGCGTGGCGACACGGAGCTGGCTCAGTGGTTCACTCCTGATAATGACAATCTTGACGAGAATCTTTTTCTTTGTCTTCAGGGAGGCAGGGTCGGAGACCATGTAGTGTTCAAGTCCTGGTCTACGCCGGAGGAGCTGGAAAAGAAGATATTCGAAACTCTCTGTGAAGAAACAGAAATGGCTGACGAAGATGACATTCAAGGTTTCGATATTTCCATCGGAGGAAAGATAAACGGGGACTGGATGAATTTCGGGGGCGATCCACAGAAAGTCGAGGCATGGCAGATTCTATCTGCATACCGGAGCAATCCTTCAATTGGTACTGCGACGATAAACCGCTACATTCACGATAAGTACAAGAGCCAGAAATCTCTTGCCCTTAAGGATTGTAAGGTTAGAGGCACAAAAAATATGCTTGGTACCGACGGAATCGTATACGGCGATAAAATCATAAATGTAAGGAACCAGAAGAAAGAAGGCTATCCGAAGAGCGAGAACAATATGTATGTTGCCAATGGTGAGGTTGGTATTGTTGAAAACATCTGGCAAAAGCCAAAGCAGAAGTCCAATGCGCATCTGGTGAGGTTCAGTTCACAGCCGGATTGCAATTACTGGTGGTATTCAGGAGTATCTGAGGAGGGAAACAGTGACCTTGAACTGGCCTATGCGCTGACTGTGCATAAATCGCAGGGCAGCGAATTTAATAAGGCGATCCTTGTTCTGGGAGAGCCAGGCAACATGCTGTCGCGTGAACTTCTTTACACTGCAATTACCCGTCAGAAAGACCGCCTTATTATTCTGTACAATGGCAAAGCCTACCATCTGAGAGATTATTCCTCTGTCATTTATTCCGAGACGGCAAGACGATATACAAGCCTTTTTGATGTTCCTGACATCATAGAGTACAAGAAGCGCTATTATGAAGCCTCACTGATACACAAGACTATAAATGGAGAACTGGTGCGCTCCAAGTCTGAAGTTATCATTGCAAATATGCTGCATGATGCGGGTATTGAGTATGAATACGAGAAGGAGCTTGATCTGGGAGAAGACGGAATCCGCATCCCGGATTTCACCATTAAGGATGAAGAGCTTGGAATCACATATTACTGGGAGCACTGCGGTATGCTTGGAGATTCCAAGTACAGCAGGCGCTGGAAAGAGAAGAAGGCTCTGTATGAGAAGCACGGTATTATTGAAGGCGATAACCTGATCGTGTCTCAGGACAGCCTGAATGGAGCTATTGATTCTTCTGAGATTCAGACTTTGATTGATAAATATTTGAAATAAGCGAGGAGGCTCGATATTCATGGCACGCGGAAAAAGTATCAATCTGTTTTTAATGGACGGAGATACCAACGGTATGATCAAGTGTACGCTGGCAAACTGGATAGGCGTTGCCTACAGGATTCCACGTACCAGCCTTGATAAGTGCAAGACCCGGGCTGACTTGAAACAGACTGGCGTATACTTCCTTTTCGGAGTATCGGATACGACCGGGAAGCCAGTTGTTTACGTTGGACAGGCAGGAAACCGCAAGAACGGCGAGGGTATTTTGAATCGTCTGCTGGAGCATAAAAGAAACCCGAAAGAAGAGTATTGGACTGAGGCGGTAGTTTTCACTACATCAAATAACTCCTTTGGGCCAACAGAGATTAGTTATCTTGAGAATCGCTTTTGCAATCTGGCCTTGGCGGCAAAACGTTATGAAGTAAAGAACGGGAATGATCCATCTCTGGGGAATAATACTGAGGAAAAAGAAAGTGAACTTGAGGACTTTATCGAGTATGCGGAATTGATTATGGGGACGCTTGGACACAAGATCTTTATTCCATATACAAGTCCAACTGTAGCTACTGCATCTCCGCCAGTTACCGGAGTAGCTTTGGACGGCGATGAACCTGAAATGTATCTTTCAAGGGCAATAAAGAAGTTGGGCTTAACCGTCAAGGCTACAGGTAAGCAGACGAGTGAAGGCTTCGTCGTATTAAAAGGCAGCATCATATCACCAGATGATGACGACACGATCTCACCGGGAGTGAAAAAACAGAGGCAGAATTCCAAGATAGATACAAATAACGTCCTTCAGGAAGATGCATTGCTTGGAAGTCCATCAAGCGCAGCTATGTTTGTGATTGGCAAGAGCTCGAATGGTTGGACGGCATGGAAGACCAGTGATGGGAAAACACTTCACGATTTGGAGAATAGTGATACATAGGATTTAATTAGCTTGAAAGATCAATGTTTATCATAGGAGGGAAATGATAGATGATCTTTAAAGGATTTAGCGCTGAGACTAAGGAGTTAGAAGTAACGTTAAAAAATGAATCTGATGAAATAAGTAAATTAACATCCTTATCAACAACAATTAAAAACAATGAAGAACTAATAAAGGAATACCAGGAGAATATTAAGAGTCTTGAAGATGATATTAAAGCATTGGAGAGCAAAAGAAATGATGCTTTGAAAGATGTTGAGAAAATAGTAAATGAGAATGATGACATTCGAGCAAGGCATAATGATATTTTAAAAGAACTAGTAGAGATTAAAAAGCAGTATGAGACGGATAAGAAGAATCAAGAAAAAAGAATTGAAAAAGAATTTAGTCAAATCAATATATTGTCAACGAAAGAAAATAGTATGTATGTAAGTTTATATAGCGATACACACACAACACCAATAATGGACGAGTTCTATAATTCCGATAAATTATTTTTGTTTTTATCTGATTGGAGTGGAAATGAATGGTGGGATAAAATAGTTTTGGTAATAACCCATGGCTATAATAATATACCACATTATGATGTTGAAGCTCCAACTATGACGGAGTTAAAAACGTCTTCTCATTGTCCAGTTACAAGTGGCTATTTTCCTGAAAGAATGAAGCCATTAATGGAAAACATTGCAAACATTATAAAAAAGAAAAAAATGAAGCATGGCGAAGTAGTACAGTTTAAATATCCATACCCACTGGGTGGACAAATATATGCGAATCAGACAGACTTTGGCTGGGAATGGCAATGGGGAGAACTGTTAAAAGAAGGAACCCTTTATGGAGAAACGACACAATTTTTTATCATTGGGTTTCAATATATAAATAATGTCTGCTTTTGAACAATAAAAATATCGCGCAAGCCGCATATTTACTGCATTTAGTGGCTGTTTGTAGTATAATAGAGATGCATAGAAAATCAGATATATCCTCTAAAAACCTTGCATCTCAGGAGAGCCATCATGTATAGAAAAGATCATTGTCGTCAATTAGGTCTCGCAGATTTCAATCAGCCACTTGGTCTAAAGATGAATCCAGACAACCGCTGGATAAAAGAAACGGAGACGATACCGTGGGATAAGATCGAAAAGAAATATGCGGAGCTTTTTCCGAGTACGACCGGGATGCCGGCAAAACCTTTACGTATGGCACTTGGATCACTGCTGATCCAGAAGAAACTTGGCTTTTCCGATAGAGAACTTGTTCAGGAGATCATGGAGAACCCCTACTTTCAGTTCTTCATCGGACTTCCGGAATTTTCAAATCTACCGCCGTATGTCCCATCATTGCTTGTTGAATTTAGAAAGCGGCTGACGGACGATATACTTGGTGATATCAATGAGATGATCATTGAATACAATACTCCTGATAAGCCCGAGCCGCCTGAAGGTGATGGAAGCGATGATAAGGGAGCATCATCTCCGACATCAGATAACAGCGGCACCATGATCATCGATGCGACATGCGTGCCTCAGAACATTGAGTTCCCACAGGATATCAGTCTCCTTAACGGTTCAAGAGAACATCTTGAATCAATGATAGATGAGATCTGCTGCATCTATAACACTGATAAGCCACGCACATACAGAAAACTTGCACGTAGAGATTACCTGAACATCGCCAGGAGCAAGAAACGTACGACCAGGAAGATCCGTAAAGCAATAAAGAAACAGCTGCAATACATCAGACGCGATATGAACTTTGTCATAAAATTTGTGAACGAAGGCAAAGAGCTCTCTTCCAGGCATAAGCTTCTGCTTGAGACAATAAAAAAGCTCTATGAACAACAGAAGTACATGTATGACAATAACGTACATTCAGTACCTGGCAGGATAGTCAGTATCAGCCAGCCATATATCAGACCTATCGTTAGAGGCAAAGCATCTGCTCCTGTAGAGTTCGGAGCAAAGTTTGATCTCAGCCTTGACGAGAACGGTCTTGGAAGGATAGAAAAGCTATCGTTTGATGCGTACAACGAAAGCGATGTGCTTGTGGATGCGGCAGAAAGGTATAAAGATCGCACCGGGAGATATCCCGAGCGGATACTTGCGGACAAGATATATCGCAGCCGTATCAACCTGCAGTACTGTAAAGAGCACGGCATAAGACTTTCAGGACCATCACTTGGGAGACCGAAGAAAGACCAGAGCGCGGATAAAAAGCTCGAATACATTGATAATGCAGACAGAGTGGCAGTAGAAAGAGCTTTCAGTCTGGCAAAGAGAGCATACAGTATGGGACTTATCCGCACAAAGCTCGATCGTACGACAAAGAGTTCTATCGCACTGTCTATTTTGGCGATGAACATCGACCACCTGACAGTGGTCTCTTTGTGCCAATATATGATAATGATATTTTCAAGGTTCGATCTGCATTCCAGAGACGATCTGGAAGCAGCATATATACTGTAAAATGACTGACCTAAAGATCAGGCCGTCATTGAGCAGACATTAAATAGTATGAGGGAATTAGAGGAATTGTAATTTGGCTGGATGAATTAAGAATGATACTGGAGGCATAGTTATGCGTACAAAAAAGATAGAGAATGTAAACAAAAAAGGACGTCTTCTTTATATGCTTAAGCTCCTTTATGAGAATACAGATGATCAGCATCCAATGTCTACCAATGAGATTATTGATTGGTTTTCAAAACGTGGGATACCCGTTCATCGTAAGACAGTGAAAGATGATATAGATACGTTAGTTAGAGCTGGATATGATATTGAGACACTTCATACCAATCATAGTTCATTTTATTATGATGACCGTGAATTTGAGATCCCTGAATTGAAGCTTCTGATTGATGCCGTTATGGCCTCGCGCTTTATTACGGATGAGAAGAGCCGAAAAATCACTCGGAAGCTTACAAAATTTGCCAGTAAATATCAATCCTCGCAGCTTGTTCGTCATCTTTATCCAGCTGGCAGGGTTAAGCCAAATAATGAGAAGATCTATTATATTGTTGACAACATTACAGATGCGATCAATAGCAAGAAGAAGATCCGCTTTCAATATGAGGAATATACACCGGATAAGAAGAAAGTCCTGAGAAATGAAGGAGAAATCTATGAGAACAGTCCTTACGCGCTCTTCTGGAGCAATGACTTCTATTATCTCATTGGCTATTCAGAAAAGCATCAGCAGATCATCCAGTTCCGTGTGGATCGGATGGTTAATACAGAAGTGACAGACCAGGAAGCTATCCCGGCACCTGCAGACTTTGATGCTGCTGATTATGGAAAAGAAGTATTCGAGATGTTCTGTGGTGAAGAAGCTACGATAACCCTGGAATGCGATAATTCTCTTATGAAGACTGTCATTGATAAATTTGGTGAAGAAGTAGAAACGAAGAGATCAGGCCCTGATAAATTTCATGCGAAGGTCAAGGTTGAAGCAAGCCCGGTGTTTTATGGCTGGGTATTTCAGTTTGGCGGACAGATTAAGATTAGTGGCCCTGCATCTATCAAGAAAAAGTATCAGAAGATGTTGCAGGAAGCAACTGAATAATTAGTGGGAGGATCGTAAGATGGAGGAACTGAATAACCTAGAGCCCAGTCAGATTTCAGAATTAGAAAATAAATACGGTATACAAATCGAAAAATTCAATACACCTGCTGATTTGGCTGAGATGGGATATAGAAAATTCCCAGGCGATAAATTAATGCTGCAGAATATCCCTGTTGATCAGGTCATAGCTGCGGCAACTGGTAATATGGTAAACGAAACAATGAAGTCAGCGTATCAGCTTGTTATTGATCCGCAGAAACTTCACGGAAATTCATTTTTCCTTGGCAAGAGTAAATTGGGTCCTGGAGTATTTAGCGCAAATGTTTATGAGAAAGGTCGACAAGGAACAGCAACACAGATTGGCTTTAAAGATATAGATACGACTGCGACAAAGATTGGAGAAGTCGCATATAGTGTATTTGCTGTGGCGTCATTTATTGTTGGTGAATATTTCATGTACAATATTGACAAAAAACTTGCAGCGATTGAATCTACCGGAGAACAGATATTAACTTTTCTCGAATTAGATAAACGATGCAAACTCTCGGCTCAGCAACTCTATCTTATGGAGATACATGATAATTTATCAGCGATTGTTTCTAATGATATTCAATGCCAGGCAACTATCGTATCTGTCCAAAGCATTCGTCAGAAAGCTTTAGGCGATATCTTGTTCTATAGAGAATATGCTAAAAGTGCTTTACTTAAAGAAGATAATGATGTCAAGAAGAAGGTGGAAAATGTTGCACCTAATATACCGGCTTACTGGTATTCACTTCACATCTATAGCTTGGCAACGGTAATTGAGGTAATGCTTACTGGAAATACGGATGAGAATTATTTGCATTCATTGGTTCACGACTTGAATGATAAATATGACAACTATAAGAAGTTCTTTGATGATTGCCAAAGCAGTATCAATGCATATATTGAAAGAAAAGAGCCTGATAAATTACCGTTCTTCCAACTGAAGGTTGGAAATATTTTCCCTGGAAATGGAAAACTTGAAGTCGGGAATGACCCGGCTGAAAAACAAAAACAGGATAAGAATGCATATTTGAAGATTGTACAAGATTATGAAGATGCAGGCGGAATAAAGATCGTTGCTGACGATATAGAACAATATAGCAAAATGAATAACGAACCAATTAATATTGCCTGTGTATCAGGAAATGTTTATATAAAGGCAACAAATTAACAAAGCAAAAATGTATATTGGCATATCAAAAATGGGATGAGGAGAAAACAGGATGAGACTTATTCAATTGACCTGCAGTAAATGCGGGGCATCTCTAAATCTTGATTTGGATAATCTTCAGGCTTATTGCCCGTATTGCGGGCAGAAACTGATGATTGATATGGATCAGATGAACCAAATTCTTACGGAAAAGGAAAAAACAAAGAGACAGCAAATGGAATATGATCATGAAACGCAGATGAAAGAGATGGAAAATAAGGACCGATGGAAAACGCTTAAATGGGCTGGAATCTTATTCGCATTTTGCATGGCAATTTTGATTGTTATGGCTATACTTGAAAAATTTGGAGTGTTTTAAAAAATAAATAGAGACCGTTGGCAGGACGGTCTCGATTTATTAAGGGAAGGAGTATGAAAAAGAAAAAGGTTATGAAGTTGTTTTCTTTATTAATCTTACAAGACATATGATAATGGAAAATTGTGTCCGGTGTATGAAGAAATTTTCAACAAACGGTGAAAAAATTAGGATTTATCGGGAACGAATGCAATGATAGGAAAATATCGAATTATCACACTCTGCGGCAGTACAAAATTCAAGGATGCCTTTCTGGAACAGCAGAAGAGGCTGACGCTGGAAGGCAATATCGTTATTTCCGTCGGCTTATTCGGCCATGCCGGCGATGAAGAAGTATGGACGCCCGGCACGAAAGAAATGCTGGATGATATGCATAGACGAAAGATTGATCTTGCAGACGGCATATTTGTCATCAATGTCGGCGGCTATATCGGCGAATCAACCAGATCAGAGATCGAATATGCCAGGGAACATGGGAAATCAATAGAGTATTTGGAAACTATTAATAAACCATAGAGCCGGGCAGATAATAATCAATACGCGAGGGGCGGAATGAATCCACAAGAGAATCTTATCCTTCTGAAAGGCGAAGACCTGACATCTGATGTCAAATGGTGCCAGTATAATCCGGCCATCCAGAGGTATCACATAGAGTTTATGAATGGGAAGGCTTATGATTACGCGCCGTATTCTCTTCAATGGTTGAGGAAGCCTGAAGTCTATGATAAAAACCTGGTCCATGTCAGTCTGAAGAACGGAAAACCGCTTTATGATGTCAATGCCATCTACGTCTTTAAATCAAGCAGCGGAAGTTACTGGCATATTTCCTGCAGCAGCGGTTTCGAAAAAACATATCCGGAATCTGAGATTCATGTTGAGAATTCCGCTCTCGGCAACAAAACCGTTAAAAATTGTTTTGCCTATCTGAGCCGCATGGCCGCAGTCAATGAACTGAAAAATGAGGACGGCGAAGTGCTGCTGACGAAGCAGTATGAGAAGATTGACTTCCTTTCGGAAGATACAGCCATGGCTGTCTATCTGCACCCGGAGAAATATCCAATCCGCCATAACGCGATGCCGGAGACCGTGATCTATCCTTTCGGAGGAAATGCAAGCCAATGCCAGGCCGTAGAGAATGCGCTCACGAATCAAATCAGTGTGATCCAGGGCCCGCCGGGGACAGGGAAAACCCAGACAATCCTGAATATCATTGCCAATCTGATTCTTCAGGGGAAGACTGTCGCTGTCGTATCCTCGAATAATTCGGCTACGAAGAATGTCTATGATAAACTGAGTCTTCCTGAAAACAATCTTGGATTCATCGCAGCATCTCTTGGCAGTACGGAGAACAAGAAAGGATTCATAGAAAAGCAGATGGGCCTCTATCCTGATTTTTCTTCATGGCAGAAGACACCTGAAGAAAAAGAAGAATTGCTTGAGAAGATAAAAGGTCGTTCACGGGAACTTACAGATATCTATGAAAATCAGAACAAGCTTGCCAATTTTCGAAGGGAGTTGGAAGCACTTGAAACAGAGAAGCGGTGCTTCAGTCGCTACCGGGACGAAAATGACATTCAGGAAAATGAAACATCGATTTTCAGGAAACTGAAGACTGAACAGCGGATGCAATTCTGGCAGGAGTGCGTAAGCCTGTCAGAGAAATGCAGACAGTTTTCATTTTGGGACAAGCTTCGCAACAGCTTCCGGTACGGTATCTGGAATTGGAAGATCTATCAAAAGAGCCTGATCGCGATCACGGCGATCCTTCAGGATATCTATTACGATTCTAAAGAATCGGAACTTAAAGGAGAGATATCGGCGCTGGAGCAGTTGCTTAAAAGCTGCAATTCAAGATTGATGATGAAGGAACTCTCGGAATGGTCGATGGCGGTCCTCAGGGCAAAACTGTGCGGATGGTATCATCCGGGACAAAGAACCATTTTTACGGAAGATATTTTATGGAAAAAACCGCAGGACTTTCTTCTGGAATATCCGGTGATCCTGAGCACGACATTTTCCTCCATCAGTAGCCTGAAGAATGTCCGGTATGATTATCTGATCATGGATGAGGCTTCGCAGGTGGATCTTGCCACAGGGGCGCTGGCACTTTCCTGTGCGGCGAATGCCATTATCGTCGGAGATTTGAAGCAGCTCCCGAATGTACTTAAGAATGACATGAAGATAAAAAGCGAGGAGATCTTCCAATCGTTCAATTTACCGGAAGGATATTCCTACGCGGACAACAGCTTCCTGAAATCTGTCTGTACCATCCTGCCGGATGCGCCGCAGACGTTGCTCCGGGAACATTACCGCTGTCATCCGAAGATCATCGGTTTCTGCAACCAGAAATTCTATGATAATGAGCTGGTCATCCTGACGGAAGACCATGGAGAAAAGGATGCTCTCAAAGTGTTCAAGACGGCCGCAGGGGAACACCGGCGCGATCACATGAATCAGCGGCAGATTGATGTCCTGAAGAACGAGGCGATTGCAAAGATGCCGTCGGAGGCAGAGGACATCGGCATCATTTCCCCCTATCGGGATCAGGTTGAGGAACTGCGGAAGCAGATTGGAAACGGAGTTGAGATTGATACGGTTCACAAATACCAGGGGCGGGAGAAGGATACGATTATCATGACAACCGTCGATGATGTTGCAACCGATTTTTCGGATGATCCGTATCTTCTGAATGTTGCCATATCGAGGGCGAAGAAGAGATTTTATCTGATCACATCGGGGAATGAGCAACCCTCTGACAGTAATATCCGCGATCTCATTGATTATATTGAATACAACAATTTTGAGGTTGTCCAAAGCGATATTTATTCGGTCTTTGACCTGCTGTATCGGGACTATACGGAGGAGCGTCTGAAATTCCTTGCTCAGCACAGAAACGTCTCGGAATATGATTCGGAAAATATCATGTATGGAACCATCTGCGATATACTGGAGGATGGTTATAAGCTCCTGAAGACCGCGATTCATTATCCTCTGAAAATGCTGATACGGGACCCGCATCTACTTGAGGATGACAGGGAATGTGAGTATGCCATGCGCGACGCGACACATGTCGATTTCCTGATCTATAACTCTCTGACCAAGAAGCCGGTGCTGGTGATCGAAGTCGACGGATTCCATTTCCATAAGGAAGGCACGAAACAGTATGAGCGCGATCGCCTGAAGGACAGCATTCTGGAAAGATATAAGATACCGCTGCTAAGGCTTGGGACAAATGGGAGCGGAGAAAAAGAGAAGATACGGGCGGCACTAAAAGGAGCGATGCCAGCTGCAGCAGCCGGAAGAGAATAATGTCGGGAAAGTCCACTTTCTGGATGCGCTGAAGGAAGTGTATGAAAAGATTTGAATTGTTATTCTGAAGGATATATGTATGGATGCTATTGATGAAAGCAAGTTGACTCCTGCAGATGATGCATATTATTTAACAGTTATGGCAAGAATCAATCAGAAACTTACCGATGCAGCAATTACGCAGTGATGGATTTTGTAAAGCTAAGCGGTCACTAATGAAAGTCGGAAGCATATTTATACTGCTTATGGCTGTTTAAGAGGCTGCTAAAGTTGATTTAGAGAGCTGTTTAATTCTTGACTTCCAGTGAGAGCTAACACTCAAAGAAAATATGTGGCCTGAGCAGCCCGGAAAATCAGCATTTCTCTTGATTTTCCGGGCTATTTTTATGTTAACTTCCAGTAAATTTTACGCCTAAACATTTTTTAAACATAAAAAAGCCCGGAATTATGCGATTTTGTTGCATGATCCCGGGCTTTGTGCTATACTTTACATAGGCGTAAATACGCCTA
>Ga0160425_1001724_pt1 | contig 19602 bp, 14 predicted proteins | sample BioMet8_FD_108193 | JGI IMG/M metagenome (GOLD analysis project Ga0160425, IMG submission 108193) | Microbial communities from bioreactor (seeded with sewage sludge) at Lawrence Berkeley National Lab, California, USA - Biofuel... | ecosystem: Engineered > Bioreactor > Anaerobic > Unclassified ...
AAAAAAGGGAAAACAAAGTCAGAAATACTGAATATGGAAGAAATTCACTGGAAAATATTAAGGCTCATGGGGGAGGAATATGAAAATATATATCTCTAGTTGCGTTAACCTGCCGAAGCTAGGAATTATAATGATCCATAACTAAATTGCTTAGACACTAGTAATCTCGGGATGAAACACAGGACAAAATATAATCCAATAATTAGCTCATGTACTTCCAAAAGCTTTATTTATATCTTCCATAAGTTTATCGGTTTTTCTTTTAATTTCAACTGCTTCATGAGAAGAATATACCGTGTCAATCAGAGATGCAATTTTATTCAAATGCTCAATTGAATTCGTATATCTTATTTTTGCATTTTGCATCTCTTTAATTTTGTTTTCATTGCTTAGTACTTTATTATATAACAGAAAAGTCTCAGAAAATATAGGTTTCAGGTCTTCTTGATCACTATAGCAATCGATCAACAAATTGAGACAGCGCCCTTCATTATTCCAATCATTTAACTGCTTAAATATTTGTATTGCTTGACGTAGATTACTTATTGCACTGTCTTTATGACCCATTTTTGTATCTAATTCACCGAGCCGAAACTTTATCTCAGCTATTTCATTAATCGGAGGTCTACCTTGCCTAACTCTAAGCCAATTGAATTCACTTTGTTCATAGCAATGTCTTGCAGTCGAATAATCCCTTAAATCAAGATAACATAGTCCAAGATTACGATATTGCTGAGCACATCCTCTATAATTTCCTATTCGTTCCCTGCAATCAACTGCTCTCTTTAAACAGCTAATAGCTTCAGGAATTTTTTTCTGTTCTTTAAGAGTCAGTCCTATAGCGTTTTCCGATTCAGCTTCTCCATCAATATCTCCATATTTTTTCTTTATTTCTAGACTACGTTTACACAAATTTTTTGAGAGCTCTAAATCATCTTTAAGTCCGTAGTGAATTAGACCGAGTACATTTAGGGCCCCTGCATAATCTAGATCTCTTTCTTCCAGGTGGTCGATTGATTCCAGTATTTTGATTGCCAGCTCAATATCTTCTTTTGCTTCAGGATAATTTTTATAATCTCTGCGTTTAATATTGCCAAGGTCGATTTTTACTAAGGCTTTTCCATAAGATTGACCGGAATTCTCAAAATGTTCAAAGGATTTTTCGTAGCATTCAAACGCTTGTAGTCCACTTGATTTTCCAAATTGTCTACTATAGACTCTTCCCATCATTAAATATGCAATAGCTTTTTCTTCTTCGCTACCAGATAATTCTATAGCATTTTTAAAGTAATATATTGCTTTTTCACCATTCCAGCATTTATCCCAGAGTAATCCCATAATTAAATTTCTTTTAAAAATCCCTATACATTTAGCCCATTTTAGGAATTTCTCGTTTTTTACTGGCTTCGGTGCAGGTACATTTTTCGAGATAATTAGAACAATACTATCTTCAATAAATTTACTTGAATTGCCTACTATTTTGCATGACCAACCTCTACGCAAAAGTATACTGTTTATATTTATTTTCCCCCAATCCCTCTCTAATATTGGCTTACTATATTCAAATTCTAACTCTTTTTGGAACCTATTATGGTTCCAAATTATCTCAGATATAGGATTGCTATCGAATTCAAACCATATTATACTCTTAGTACTTGGCGTATTTTGCAAAATAGGATATATCGAGAAATCGTCTCTGCAGCTATACCCCATGAAACAAAAATTAAAGTTTTCTATGAAGTGCTTTAAAACATTTGTTTTATAATCGTTAAATTTTCGACCTATATCCCTTAGGGATGTCAGAATTGTCTTAAACCTTTCACTATCTATTTTATCTTCTTCGATACTGCCGTGAAGCTTAAAGAGACATCCTTTCGGAATTTCCTGAGCAGTTTTTGCCATTTTTAACGTTTCAGAAAATTTTTTGTAATCCCATTCATCAATATATACTTTGTTTTCAATATCGATTTCCAATTCTCGACATGCCTGCTCAATCAAATTATCTTGATTAGTTGTAAAAACCCAGTTACCTTCTTCGAGAGCCTTTGCCAAAAAGAAGTGATTTGCATTGGGCCGAAACCCGATAAGTTCGCCAAAACAATCAACTACAGTTTCATCCAAGTTATCTTTTAATACCTGGAATACTATTTCCGGACGGAGATTTTTGCTAAGGAAGTCTATTTCCTTTTTATTTTCTTGAATAGTAGTTAATTCAATAATAGTTCTGTTTAGATTATTAAATCTTGGAAGGCCAGATGGGATCGAAATCCCGGCTCCGACGAAAAAAACCATAGGGATTTCGGATGATTTTGTTAGTTCATCTTGAATTTTCCTCATTATAAGGTCAGTAGTTTTAATTAAACTGTCATACATATGTTTAGCCTCTGATTCAACCTCTGAATTTATATAGTCGGTTATAGTCAGGTTAATATATTAAATCAAACTTTTTTGCTTTTTATTATAAAAATTAAATATAAAAACAGAAGTTGAATATTAATTAGGCATGTCATTTTAAATCTTTGGAAAGACCTATCATAAATATTGTATTCAATTGTTTTTTAGAATATTAAGAGTGATCATATGGATGATGAAAAACTTTGCTTCGTCATAATGCCATTTCATAAGAAACTCGATGAAGTCTATAAATATGGTATAAAACCTGCTGTAGAGGAATCTGGTTATTATTGCGTTCGTGCAGACGAACTCTCAGGTGTCAGAAATATTGCAAGAGATATCATTGAGCACATTTTTCACGCATCTATAATTATTGCTGACCTTACAGGACAAAATCCTAATGTCTTTTATGAACTTGGCGTTGCTCATTCTGTTGACAACAAAACTATTATGATCACACAAGATATACAGAGCATTCCATTCGATATTAAATCATATCGCATTATTTCCTATGAACAGACGATAGAAGGAGCTTAGATTCTTCGTGAAAATTTGTTAAAGGAAATTAAAACTATTAATTTTTGGAAAAGAAATCCTTCAAATCCCGTTCAATAATTCAGAATACCAATTGCTAAAACTGATTTTGCGATGACTGACTTTGAGAGTCGGCTTTCTGCTCTTGAGACTCTCATCAAAAGAGAGAATAGTCCTAGACTTCAACAGGAATCTGTTGATATCTTTGAGACTATATTGAAGAGACTTGACAATCTTGAAGATGCAGTCTTTTTAATATCAAAAGAAAGCCAAAAAACCAAAAAAGCTGTAGTAGATTCTAAAACTGAGATCTCAGAGCTTCCCTCTAGACTAGTAGAAGCTGTCAATCAAAGGCGAGTTCTTTTGTTTACTGGAGCTGGTATTTCTGCTACAGTTGGTATCCCAACAGCAAATGAGTTGCTGTCTATAATTCAAGAGAAAGCTTCTCTACATGAAGTTACAGACTTTGCTAATACGATGTCCATAGCTGAAGCAAAGATCGGACGCCATGAGCTTGTGTCCACCATTCTTACTTCTCTGAGAAAGGATGGCCACCCTCCTTCTAAAGTACATTCGCTCATCGCGAGCATCCCTTTCGATGTCATTGTCACAACGAATTTTGATACTTTACTTGAAACAGCTTTTAGTTTTGCTGGACGAACATGCTTTACTGTAGTTAGTCCAGATGAGCTTGTATATGCGGATACGAGTGATATTTTATTGATAAAGATTCATGGATCTATTGATAGACCCGATTCCCTGATTCTTACTTCCTCTGAGTATCGTACTTTTGAGGCCCAAAAATCCTTATTAGTTCAAACTTTGACTTACTATTTTGTTACTCGGACAGTTCTATTTGTAGGGCATTCTTTGAGAGACGAATCGATTTTAAGAGTAATTCAGGATATTGGAACTAAACTTGGTGCCCACAAACGACCAGTTTATTTTGTCGGTCTTTCTGACGATAAAGCTGTAATAGATAGAATGAAAGATGTTTGGCCTGTCATTTTCATTGAAGAAAACGCTGAATCATTCTTTGAAAAACTTTCGATAGCAATATCACATAACAGTGAAGAAAGATAAATTAAATGTTTCTGAAATGAGCTCTGACTTAAAGTCATAAGAGCTGTTAAACTTGATATTTCAAATTATTATCTACTTAGAACCTATCCAAAAAGTCAGTAATACATATTGAAATGTCATCATAGGTCTATAGTATCAAAGTATCCGTTCCGGTTTTTGTATATTGTAGAAGTTATAGCAGGTAACCACTTTTCGGACAGACTCTTAATAGAAGAGTACTTCTTTTTTAGAAAATAATAGAAGAGTACTTCTTTTTTAGAAAATAATAGAAGAGTACTTCTTTTTTAGAAAATTATATTATCCACCTCTGGCATGACTTATTTCCATGAGCTTTCAGAGAATTGCGTGGGGCATTACAGGTGCCGGGCATTTCCTGGACCGCAGTTATCAGGTCTTTAAGGAAATCAAGCTCAGAAACCCTGAAGTTTCCGTAAACACGTTTGTTTCCAGGGCTGGAGAGGAAGTACTGCGCATGTACGGGCTTGAGCAAAAGCTTGTTCAAATCTCCGGCGGGGACTACCTTGAAGAAATCTTCCGGGAAAGCGAGCAGGGTTCGAGTTCTCCTAAGGTCGGACGCTTCGGTCTTGACCGATATGATGCCCTATTTGTCACGCCTGCAACCTCAAATACGGTTTCGAAAATCGCTTATGGGATTGCGGATTCCCTTGTTACCAATGCCGTTGCCCAGGCTGTAAAAGGAAGAGTGCCTGTTTATATCGTGCCTGTAGATATTGAAGGTTCAATCATATCCGAAATGCCCTATAATATTGACAGAAAACAGTGTAAGCATTGCGAGGACTGCCCTCCAAGAGAAAACTGCCCTCAGGGTGCAATTACTGAAAAAAACGGTCTAACAGACCAGATCGATCTTCTGAAGTGCAAAGGCTGCGGGATCTGCAAGGAACTCTGCCCCTATAAAGCTATTAAAGGCGGGCCTGTGGAAGTCCTTGTCCGGGATGTGGATATGCACAACGTTGAGATTGTAAAAAGCTTGCAGGGGATTACCGTGCTTGAAAGCCCTGAAAAAATTCTGGATTTCTTTTGAATTTTTATCAAGACTTTTCAAACAAGCCTTTTCAAAAAATGCTTGAGAGCAAACCTTTTGGAAAAAGTTTGATCGAAAACCTACCAAAGCAGCGTTTGAATTTGCGTTCAAAGATGAGTGATTTTATGTTATCCTGCGGCTTTATCTGTGTATGCCTAACAAAAGAATAATCCTACCAATAACGATTAGATAAAGATGGCAGATAGACCAGGATGACAGAATATTAAGATGGCAGAATATTAAGATACTCGTCATAAGCTACTATTTCTTCAAGAGATTTCCTTGGTCTGGCAGCCGGCGATTCGGCTGGGACCCCCACGGTCAGTAAAGCTACAACTTTTTTGTCCTGAGGAATCTTGAGTAGTTTTTTGACTTTGTCTTCGTTGAAAGCGCCAATCCAGCAGGTGCCCAGTCCTAGCTCGACAGCCTCCAGGACAATGTGTTCAAGGGCGATGGCAAGGTCGACCTGGTGCCATTTTTGGGAGGGATCTCCAACGCCTGCAATGATGTTTGAGGCGGTACCCACGAATGACTGATTATTGCAAGCAGCAACAAGCTGTTTTTTGACTTTCTCATCCCCGACAACAATAAATTTCCAGTTCTGCCTGTTTGCAGCCGAGGGTGCAAGCCTTGCAGCCTCAAGCAGTTTCTCTAGCTTATCCTTTGGTATGCGCTCGTCTTTGTAAGTCCTTATGCTTCTCCTATCCTTGATTGTGTCAAATACACCCATGTTAGTTTCACCTGCGGTTAGAAGGTAATTGGTTATTTCTATAATATCACTGTAACTCGTATAAAGGGTAATATGCAGCTCGTATAAAGGGTAATATGCAGCTTTACTTTTATAGCTGCATTTTCATGAACGAATGCAGGCTGAGAGAGTAGCTTTGTAAAAACTGTCTAAATAGTTACTTCCCAAGGTTCCTTCTTTTTCTGCTATCTTCTTGCTTCCCTATTCTATCTACTGCTCTCTCTAATTCCCGTACCTTTTTAGCATCCCGTCTCCATAGATTATCGTTGTCGGTCTTTGCGGTCAGAAGTATCAAACCCCATATCAAAGCAACAAATGCAAAAATAAGGAGATAAATACCCGATTCGTTTACATCTATAGCTCCCAGTGAATGTAGGATCAACAGTATTGCAGAGGCAAATAATAGGGAAACTCTGTATAAAAAAGGCCTGATATCCCTCTTTCCTTCGATTTTGTTACCTGTGTAAATACTACCTTTTAACTCACGGGTTCCAAATGGAAATAACCAATTGATTCCTGAAATCGTACAGGAATCTTCGAGTAAATGTAAAAATTGGCCAGATATCAAACCTAAAAATAAGAAACCTAGAAGAGTAGCATTTATTCCATGGAAAATAAAATAGCCGATTATTGATATCAACAAAGTGAGTACAAAGGAGCTTATGAATACTCCAATAGGCGAATGCATTATGCCTCTATGCTGCTCCTCTACAACGTATTGAAGATTCATCTTTTCTTTTAAGTTAAAGAAACTGAAAGAAAAGACTATCAGCTTGTGAAGAGGAACCATAATGTCATAAATTATTTTGAAATCATAGTGTAACTTGGGCTTTTCGTCACTGTCTGCATCAGGCATCAGCGAACCTATGACAGTAGCCGCAAGTAAACAGAAGGCGTATACAGGGTGGGAGTTCTCTGAAAATATCAGAGGAATCGTAAATGGAATCACTCATATTCTTAAAGTAACATATACTAAATGGGGGGTCTAATGAAAATTACAGAGTTGAACCAAGATAGTACTGTCCGGGCATGGCTGGACAACCTCAAGCCAAAGGTAAATACAAAACTAGCTTATGTTCAGGCAGTGTCAGCATATACTGAAAACACATGCTTAACACCAAAGGAGCTTATCGCTGAAGCTGATAAAGAAGAATCGGATCAAATCCGGATGCGGGACCGGAAAATCAAAGGCCGGCTCATCGGGTTCAGAAGTTACATGATTGACCGGGGATTAGCAGACTTCACAATTAAGGGACGTATGGCAGGAGTCAGAAGTTTTTACCAAAGTTTTGACATTGAACTTCCGAAACTGCAAGGTGAGCGGCGAAGGGCAAGAACAAAGGAAGAAAATAGAGGCATTCCCACAAAAGAAGACTTGCAAACAGTTTTAAAGGTGTGCGAACCACTGGAAAAAGCGGTGGTACTTACCGGAATCAGTAGCGGTCTGTCATCAGTTGAAATTCAAAACCTGACACTCAGCCAATTCAAATCAGGGTATGATCCAGTTACCGGGATAACAACTCTAAAACTTCAGCGAACTAAAACCGGCGTTGAATTCATCACCTTCCTGTCTCCGGAAGCGTCCACGGCCATCTTGGAATACATAGACTATCGAAATCGGGAATCGAAGGCGGCCACAACGCACCGTATGAAGCAGCTTTTAAAACAGAGGACTTTTTCTGATCAGGGTTATCTGTTCATCCTCAGGCAGATTGACGAAAGCTATCTACAAAACCACGATGAAGAGACGCGGAAGCTTTCACACATTGCCGTACAGAAAATGTTCAGGTCGATATCAACCAAGGCTAAACAGAACACAGGAAAGGGACTGTATAACATAGTCCGTTCACATAATATGCGAAAATATTTTAACAGTGCTCTTCTCAATGCCGGCTGTGACTCTTTCCATGTAGAATTTTTCATGGGTCATGAGCTTGACAATACACGGGCTGCATATTTCCGGGCACAGCCAGAAAAATTAAAGGAGATTTATAAAAAATATATTCCATATTTAACGATTCAAAAGGAAAATTCGATAGCGGACGCACCCGAATTTAAATCGATGACAGAAGAAATCCAAACCCTGAAAGGTGAAAACGAAAAGCTGAGACTAGATAGATTCGAAAATGAAGCTATCAGGAAGCTCAAAGAAGAAATCGAGGAATTAAAACGCGATAAATCGGACAGGGAAGCACTCAGAAAAGAGTTTTCGCAGGTCTTAGAAGAGGATAAAAATTATTGGGAAGAAATAGATAAAATCATAAAATCGATTGCAGAAGACACGGGGATGACCCCAGCCACTGTTTATGAAAATTTTAGATTTGACGTGCCTGCAGGGGAAACCTTGAGGGACCACTTGAAAAGGATGCATGGCGACCCAGAATATAGAAACAAATTCAAAAAAGCAATAACAACCAGTGACTTAGAAAAACGTGAAAACGAGATGGGTAGACGTGCTATAAAGACTTTGGCGGAGGAATTGTAAATTCAAAACTTGACCAAGGTAAAAAAACGGCGGGTATAAATCCAGACATCGCACATATTTAATAATCAATTAGATATGGTGAGAATCAATGAAACCAATTGTCAGCGAAACCGACCGAAAATATTCACTGCCCGTAAGCGTCAATTCAAAACTGGTTACTGCGATTGATGCCGCCAGAGGTCAGAAAAACCGGAGCGAGTTCATCTGCGAGAGCGTTATGATGCGACTTGAACGCATGTAAAATTATTTTATTTTAAATTTTTTATATTGATAATTTCGATTAGCGGAGGCTATGAGAATTATGGAAAAAGAAAAAATAAAACTCAAAAATATAATTATCGATTTTGATACAGGCGCGCCTGTGCCAGACAGGTATTTTTTTCAGGCTCCATCGTTGGAGTATCTGGAAGGACTGGCAGGGTTCCAAGCCATAACTGATCAATACCCAGCAGGCACAGGCTACACGATTTATGATAGCCTCAGCGATGAGTCCTTTCAGGATGCACTCAGGAGAGCTAAAGAGTACGTCCGACTGAAAATGAAACGCGCTCGGGCAGTTGAAAGTTTTGCAATGGCGGTGCGTGCGTGTGAATCGCTGGGATGCGCGCCGCTGTTCGTAGATCTGGACCGGGGCGAGATCATCGCATTGAAAAATGGAGAACGCAATTTAAACTGAAAAACCATCGCGGGAGAACGTGGCCGCGACAAGGCCACGTCACACACGAAACCCAAACTATTATTCAAAACATGCTAATATACTGTAATACAGTAATTAACTTTTTTGAATATAAATGTTTCGTGTGGCTCCCGCTAGTGAAAACGAGGTAGAAACATGCAATATGCTGATGTCAACGATGTGATTGTTTCCGCGACTGCCTACACTGAAGCCGGTATCATTACACATCCGCTTCATTTTCCCGGTGAGCCTGTCGGGGGTGATGGGGGGGTATACTCAGGTAAGGAGCCAGTCAAATCCAAATGGCAGAAAAGGACCGAGCCTACTAATCGTCCCGATCTCGAATTCTCGAAGAAGGGTAATATAGGGTTCCTTTGCGGTAAGGCATCTAATTTGACGACGGTAGATATCGATTACGGCTATCCGGTAATCGTGCATACACTCATCGGAGATGGAAAATATCATCCGAGATGCGACGCTGATTTTGTAAAGGTCCAACACACAGCGGACAGATGGCACTGGCATTTCCAGCATGAGCCGGGCATTAAGGCAGGCCAGTTCGGCTGGTTCGGGTTCGATGTTCTCGGTGAGGATAGCAAGGGCAGGGGTGACAATTGCGTGGCTCCGCCATCTATCCACAGCGACGGTAGCAGCTATAAGTTCACACAGGGAAAGATCGAGGACCGGCCAAAGATGCCGAGCTTTTTTAAAGATAACCTTAAAATGCTCATAGACTTGCACGGAGAGTTCGACGCTTGCGTAAAAAAGTGCCGGCCTTGGGTCATGAAGTTTCTGGACGAGTGCCTGCGAAACAAAGGAGGCAGGTATTTTCACAACGTCAGTGTATTTCATGGAGCCGATGGAAGGGCACGCACGCTAGCGTTATTATCGGAGATGAAAGCGAATGGAGCAAGTGAGATGGTGCTCCGTGTGACCTGTACACTGATTTTCGACAAGGAATCCGATGACTCAAAAATCAATAAAGAGTTGCCAAACGTCCACGATAAGCCTCCAAAGGCTGATACTCTCAGGGCTGACCCAATCATCAGGTCAATTGCCACTGATGACGATTTCAAACTGAAACCCGCCTCAACGAATGCACCTGCCCGGACAATGGCCGCTCCTACCTACCACGTCACAGGGTCAGATCTAGGGATCGATGATGAATTTGAGGGGCTGTACACAGTCGAAATGCACCCGGTCACAGGCGCGCCAATTGTCACAGTACTATGTGACAGGGTAGCATATCGGGTAATCGAGAAGCTTCATTTAATTAACTATTCAAATAATTTTTTTGTCTATATGAACGGGTACTATCAAAACAACTCTTCGGTAGTCTGGGCGGAAGTGCTGCGAATAGTCCGAGGAATTCGCAAAGACTCTCACAGCAACGGCGTGAAACGGATTTGTGAAGATGTAATGTTAATTGTCCGGACCTTCGACCCGGCCTATACATACCCGTTCAACATCCGCGTTGATGCCTTCCCTGTTCGAAATGGGGTAGTAGTCTTCGACTTCGAGACGGGCGAGGCAAGGCTTGAGCCGGCTGATCCTGACCGCTGGAGGTTTGATTACCTGCTGCCCGTGGATTATGACCCCACCAACAAAAGCACTGTGCTACTCGACGTAATCAAAGCTTACGCCGATGATTGGCCGATGCTAATACAGGTCGTAGCACAGGCGCTCCTTCAAAAGATGGGATACGGGCCATATAAAATGGCCTACCTCCTGAAAGGCGCTAAAAACTGCGGAAAAACTACATTCCTTGATATCGTAGAGAGACTGGTCGGTGAAAATAATCGATGCAGCGTGCCACTGAGCGAATTGACCCCAGCACACAGGTTTTCACGGGCCAGCATGGAAGGTAAACTTCTGAACATTGATGATGATTTAGGATTCTTTAGGATCACAGAATCCGGTATCTTTAAAAAACTCGTTGGGGGTACGAAACAGCGGATAGAAAGGAAGGGGGTCGATGCCTATGATGTCATTTTGACCTGCGTCAATATGTTCACGACCAATACTCCAGCCGGGTTCGACCAGAAAATATTTGTCGATGATGCTTTCTGGAGTCGCTGGTGCTATGTGGAATTTACACACACTTTTGAGAAGGATGACAGTTTCAGGCAGCGGGTCTTAACGGATGAAAATCTATCGGGGCTGCTAAACGCTGTAATTGAAATGCTGATCAAGATTCGTGCGAATGGTGACCTGCTCCATGTGCAATACTGGGCGGATGTGCGCGAAAAATGGACGCAGGAATCCAATATGCTATTCAAGTTCATAGACGAAAATATGGTAGCCGGAGGCCGCACAGCAATAATAAAGGATGACCTACTAGCGGCGCTGACGAAGTTCGGAATGGATCAGAAAATTGATAATAGTAAAATCCCGGAGACTGTGAACGCATTAACTCAGTTAGTCGAGGTCGTCGGTGGAGAAAAAGACGCAAAACGAATGTTCGGGCAAAATCCACCCGCCCGTGCCCACTGCTATGTATTAAACTATACAATGAAACCAAACTCACCTTATGCAGTATATTTCAGAAAAGAATCGGGTACATTTTCAAGCTCTCATCAGCAAAATTTTTACAATTAACAAAATTTCTATTTTTTTCTACGCGGGTAGTATCTTTTTGATACTGCCGGACAAACCCGGACAGGCTCACATTTTGACCTTGTAACTCTGTAACTTGTGTAACTTCCGACCGTATGTGATTTGACTTCCGTACATGGGAAACTTTTGAATGCTGTCCGGGTTGGCCGACTTTTTTCTAAATCATTATTAACATTCATATTAGACAGTTTGACATACTTCCTAACATTGTAATATCGCATTACGCGATGAATTAGAAAAAAGTCGGCCAACCCGGACAGAATGCGGAAATTCACTAAGTTGCAGCCGAAATCAATAGCGGTGAAACGTTAAATGAGTTACAAAGTTGCAGGCCGACTTGTGAGCCTGTCCGGGTTTGTCCGGGTGAGTAACTAACATCATGTAGTATCTTTTTGATACCACAACTTGCCAAGTTTCAATAAGTCTTTTTATTGTTTAGGCGGGGTCACAGGCCAGCCAGTAGGCAGCAAGATCACAGCCAGTGACCCGCGCCCAGGGTTGTAATTAATAGGTATTCGCCAGGCAAAACAGGCATTTTCTTTTATAGAATCATCGCATTGTTCACAATCGTGATGTTTGTATAGTTATCAGATTTATAATTGATTAATATATACAAACATCACAATTGTGACGGTGTATATTTTTTCAGTACTTCGGCACTTGCATGTTATATATATTTCACGAGAATAATTCACAATTGTGATGTTTGTATAGTTATCAGGAATATAAATCACAATTGTGAAGTTTACATATATATATTTTTGCACTGTTAAACTGCCTCACGCATCTTTAATTTTCATTTGAAGCAAGGAACGAATTCCGATAGCTCATTAACTCTGTAAAAAAACCGCATTCTGTAAATCAGGTTTTTAAAGTGTCGGGCCAATTTTCTATCATGGAGGGTTTTAAATGAGTTTAAATGTTCAATGGTTCAAAGATAATCCAAATTATGTTTGGCTAATCGCTTTTGTGCCGATTGCTTGCATCACCATGATCGACTTCATCGCGGGCTGTGTATTACAGGCGATAATCGCGCGGTTCATCCTGCAGGCGAAAAATCGATCAATGTTATACTTACCCCTTTTTCCTATATGGATAGTGTTTCTCGCGCTCGAAAATCGCAGTCCGCATGGCATCGCGAAGCGAAACATGGCGCTTGCGAGCTACAGAGAGCACAACACAGCAACGGAACGACAGCGCGAAGAAAACATGAAAGTGCGTGCACCTGTATTTGATGGTAAGAATCTAAGATGAGGGAAGATTAAAATCAGTTAAAGTAATTGTTAATATGTCGAGATGAAAAAAAGACCTCCAGCGGGGGCGCGCCCGCCAGTAGGCGGTTGTCAGGTTTCCTCTAGATTTCCCGGACGGCCGCCTGATCACCGTCGTTTTTTAATGTGCTCGATTTTGTGTTTTCTCTGAGGGGTGAGGGGTAATTCCCCAAACACCTAGTATATTGCTCTGAGATCGGCTGCAAATCGGTAAAATTTGAGCGTCCTTTTGCAATTCGCTGCATTCGGATGAACGTCACTGATGCCCAGGAGTTCGCGAGCACACGAACGTTTATCATCAATGGGTGACATTTCTAACATATGGGGAAAATTCAGGTCAAGATCGGTCGGTGTGACCGCTGCCAGCACATCACGGTTCTGCATATTAAAAATGGACATTTCTATTGCCCAGACTGTTATATATATCACAGTGATATTAATCTCGCAGAGTGGAAAAATGCGGTACAGTACCGTAACCCGATACCGATTTGCTCAGAATTCTAATTTCTTCTCATTTTTCAACCGTTGGCCGCGTATAAATATACATGGCACTCACATTCGGAAGATTCGCGAGAAGCACAGGCGGGAGATCCTCCGCTGTAGCAGAATCAGCGAATAAAGCACAGGAAGCCGCTGTAGTAGCTCAGAACGCTAACGCATCGGATCAGGAAACGACCGAAACACAAAGCAGCGACGTTTCGGCACCCTCTGGCAGCACAAAATCGGGTAAAGTGGAACTTGCTTCTCTGGGTAATAGATTTGCCAGGCGCGGCGGAGTATCACAGCAGCACACTGCAGCCCAGCAAGAGGCAGACAAGGCCGCTATTGCTGCAAGGCAGGCCGAGACTGGCTCAGGGACCGTTGATTTATCTACACTGGGGAACCGGTTTACAAGGGATAAATCGAATGCGTTATATGGCGCAAAAACGGGTGATGTAGTCACTGTCAACGGTAAACAATACTATTACAATAGTCCTAAGTACACTTATGATATTTCGGACGCGATCCAGCAGATGCAGGAAGAGGCCGCAAAGCAGGGTTTGATCATACAGCCAGAAGCCCAGACGACTGACACAACTTACGAAAAATCAGGCGGTCTGATCAATAGAATAGACAATGTATCACCTACTCTTGCCGACGTGACATATGACACGTCCGGAGGGCTGGTCATCAAAAAAGAAAATCCTTACGGGGAGTATACCGGGCAGACTGTTTTTGACTCAAAAGAGGCAGCACAGGCCGCGCTTGATGCATATGCAGCCAGGTTTGGTATGCAGCAGTATGATATTTCAAGTTCGATCACTTCGGTATGGGATCAAATCGAGTCTTATGGTGCATCCGGATCTGTGAAAAAGTATACTGGAGAGACAGTATTTTCATCTGAAACGGAGGCGCAGGCCGCCATTGACGCTTATGTAGCACAGGCGAATGTTGACCTGTCGGCATGGGGAGAAAACCAGCCAGTCACGATTTACGATAGCCTCGGGCGAGAGCAAACCGTAAGCGCAAAGCAGTATAAGCAGATGCTTTCAGCGCAATCCACGGCTTCCAAATACGATAACTATTATGTTCTGCCTGAAGAGGTCGCAAACAGCCAGGCCGATTGGTGGATTAATAGCAAGGGGCTGTATGAATGGACACCAGTGACAGCGGGCGATATTGCCGAGCTTGCACTCGAAAACAAGCAGAGGAAACAGCTTGGGCAGAGTGAAAAGACAACCCTTACAGCCGGAGCAGTATGGAGCGACGAATTTACAAAAAATTGGTACAGTACGGGCGGCGGGAATAGAGGCACTGGAGAAACAGGAGTAAAAATAAAAAGCTCGTCGGGGGACATCGTTCAAACCTTCGATTATGACACAATAAACCGCGCCGTCACTGGATCAGGAGATGTGAAATTATCCGCGCTGAAAGAAAGCAGTTCGATCAATGCCTCCGCTTCTGCAATTACGAACACCGCCCAGCAGCAGAAGGCTACAGTTATTGAAAAAGTCGTAGCGAGCATGGTAGAAACTCCAATTGCTTCGGAGAAAAAGACCGATGTTTCGAATTTATTTGGTGCCGGGTTCGTTTATGGGGCGAAGGCGGAGGCAATAACGGCAATAGCCGGCGAGTTCGTAAATCCGACGGGGACCATAACCCTTGATGTTACCGATGCCGCCCTCAAAGCTGCCCAGGCGAAGGGTGCCAAGGTCTCCAGGGACGTAGCCACAGGCACAATTTTATATACCGATGAAAAAAGTAAAAAAATCTATGAAGCTGAGTACGGCAAGGCGGCGAGTGAATACTCAGCCCAGTGGTCGGCTGCGCTGAACTTGTCACCGGAAAAAACCGAAACCCAGGAGAAAGTTGATACTGGAATTTTCGGAGCGTTAAAATTGGGCTGGGCGGCCGGCACAGGCAAGACTGTAAATATGGAAGGATGGGAATCACGCAGCGTAGAACTCAGTGGATTCTCACAGAAATTAATCGATGTTGCGGACTCTGTCACTAAAAGGTACGATGCGACGCAGGAGGGCATTTTCGGAAACTTAGGAGTTGCAGGGGACTTCCTGACAGGGGTAACGAATATCCCGCAGATGCTCTTGGAAGGGGCCCTGATAATTCCAGCTGGGCTGGAGAGCACAGCCAAGAATCCTACCGCCGCAGCCGATTATTTTTTAGCAGGGACCGGGGCCATGTTCGGCTCGATCTATACAAAGGCAAAAGGAAACCCTGCTGAATTGGCCGGGGAGCTTGCCGGCGCTGTAGCTCTGGGGAAAGTCAGTGCAAAGGTCACTGGCGCTAGCAAATCGGCAAAAACCGATGTATACAGCGTGAATGAGGTCAAGGTGAATAAGGCGGCGGTCGTTAGTGAGACGCGAATAGGTGAACCGTCCGTGTTTTCCCGTGTCTCCGTGAACACGGAACTTGTCAACCCATTCAACAAGCTAAGTACAGCCGAGCAATACGCTAAATCAGTAACTGAGCGAGGCATGAAATCGAAGGGAGAAACAATTGCAGAGAAAGCAGGCAGCATAGACATTACGGAACTTACACGGGGCAATTCCCTTCTTGAGATGAAGGTAGAAAGCGCACATCTCTATAAAGACGCATTTTCGGGCTTAAGTACAGCCGAGCAATACGCTAAATCAGTAACTGAGCGAGGCATGAAATCGAAGGGAGAAACAATTGCAGAGAAAGCAGATATATCTGACATGCTGAGCTTCGGCCGTAGTAATGAGCTATTTGAAATGAAAATGGAGAGTGTTGGCAGGGCAACCGGTGTAGAATACGATTCGCGGTTCGGTTTCGGTGTTGCGATTGGCGGCAAGGTGGCAAAAACCCGAACATTGGCGAGCCTGCAGGATGTAGGGGATACATTCGCTAAGAACGTCCGGAAGATGTTAGAGGATGAGAGAGCAGAAATTAGCGGTGAGCGGGAGATCTCGCGGGTCAGAGAGCGAACGGCGACGAGAGAGCGAACCAGGGGAGAACTGGGAACCATCAAAGATGAGATCACCAGGTTGATGGATCAATCCGAGTTAAAAGAGCGATCAATTCGGGCGGCGAGTAGATCGGACAATCCGTCGATCCGGCAGCGTGGAAAAGAGATGGTAGGGGAACAAATGGAAATTGAATCACGGATAGATGCGCTCAACGATAAGTTTTCACGGATACGCCAAGAGAAGTTCGATGTCGGAAAAGCCAGGGCTGAGCGGACGAAATCCGCTAAGGAAATGCTCCGTGAGCAGGAAAAAACACTTGAGCGATCAAGGGCAGGAAAAACAGTATTTGTGATTGGCCGGGGTGGGCGGCAATTGGAACAGGCAATATCCTTCATGGAATCTGAAACGTCAGGGGTTGAAATCGCGTCAATTCCGTGGATAGCGGGCACAGCCGAGAAGGGAAAAACCCGCGAGCGTGAGCGTGAAAAGACCAGTATAAGGCAAAAAGAGAGAGAAGTAAGCAAGTTGATGACACTGCAATCTGTGTCAGGTGTGGAGATTTCTTCAATCAGCGAAAAGACTTCGCCAAGGACAATCGAGAATGTGGTAACCCTTGAAATTCCAAGGGTAATAGAAAAAGTACGCGAGATTGAGAAAGAACGTGTAACCCCCAGGGTCAAAGAACGGGAAATAGAGCGGACAAAAGTTCGGCCGCGTGAAAGGGAGCGAGAGAGGGAGCGAGAGTCAGTCATCGAACAAACCACTGATCGAGTGACTGAGAGGACCATTGAAAAAATAAACGCCCTGAAAAACACTAGGGTCCGTGAGATACTGTCGCTTGAGAGTGAGAGGGAACGGGACGCGCACCGAGGCACACCTAAAGGGTCGAGATATGGGCGCAGAAAGCGGACGTATGCAAACACGTTTGGAAGCTTCACGGCTTTTAATCGCGCAATGCAAAAGGCAGGCAAGTCGATAGAAAACCAAACGAAGAAGAACGAACGTTCAGGGAAGCAGACGAGCATTAAAAAATTTACGGGGAAGTGGTAAAAATGAAACAATGTAAAAACGAGATGGGGGGATGGGCTGGGGTGTGCACGGCTGTGATATCCCGCAGACTCCATCCTGAAAACTCAAATGCGACGGTAGGCGCTGAATATCCTGTGTATTGGAGGGGGATTGAAAAAAGAACTAGCGCGCTGCTTGAAATGATAGACAAGTTCGCCGCTCGCACCGGAAGGCTGCCTGACAATTTCGAAGCGCTCTTCCCGAGCATCAAACCAGCCGATTACACAGGCATACTTAGACAGTATGAAAAAATTTTCGGGGAATGGGTACGTCAGATGAGACAAGACCCCAAGATGCTGACGGCTGCCAGGGCGGAGGCAAGGGCGAGGGCAAACGAGCAGGCGATGATGGAAGCGCATGCAGCGGCATTGAAGGCATTGGCAGGCAAAAGTTATATCTCATGGGAAACGCTCATCCGCGCGCGAATAAATGGGGTGAAATTTGCGCCTTCGGAGATGGGCGGGCGGCTGGACTACACGACGCGCGGAGCTTATCCGAGGTCGAAGAAAGTAGAAAATGTCAATCTGGTAATGGATGCAATTGATAAGCACATTTCCAAGAATGGATGTCTACCCGTCGCGTTCCCTGATATCGAGGGGTACCTACCAAGAGGTCGAAGGTTCAGCCAAGGAGAAGGCCGTATCATATTTCAAACGTGGGCAAGTTTGACGGGGTGCTAATGTGGGCAGCAAAATTGATTTGACATTCAGGGAAATTGTGAGGACATTCGTTCGATGTGAAGGCGATTTAATAGGCTTTGCGTTGTCCCGGAGATTCAGCAACGGAACGGCGTATCGAATCAGGCGGTTCCTCCGAATTGAGAAAACATGCTTTGACTTCATGCTGAAAAAAGGAACGGGACAATTCAGTAGCAGGAGAACGAGGGACGCGATCCTCGCAGTAATGGACTTCCGGGATGAAAAGGACCGAACGGAAGCCGACGACATCATGAAGGCTATGGTGGCTGCACAATGGAATTTGGCGGCGCATCTGAAAAATAAGCGGAAGTATGGGGCAATAAACTATTAATTTTGACGAAAAGAATATCTCAAATTTTGTTGTCACTAATTGCGAAATGAGAACGTGTATATATAGTGAAAAAATTAAAAACAGTATTGGTAACTATGCCAATACTTCCATTTTTCACACTGTCGTTTTTGGCTTCATGACAGCCAGAGCAGCCAGGAAACCAACCAGAGTAAAAAAATACAATAATAGTATATTAAAAAAGTTCAATCGGTGTTTAACATGAAGCAATACAGGGATTTTGGCAGGCCAATGAAGCGTTGTCCGCATTGTGGGGTTGTGACGATTCGGTGGACCAAGTGTATTCATGCCTACCGCTGTGACCGTTGCGGGGCAGTGTTTCAGGTGCCGATCATAGTTTGAGCGTGCGTTTGAAAAAAGTAGATCAATTGTGATCGGCCACGTTACACATTTTACAGGCAGAAAAGCCCGTCTCATCCAGCATTGCGCAGCGGCGGGACGTAATGGAACATGTCCCATTGATGCACATTGCCGCCTTCCTGCGCACAGGCTCCGGCAGTTTGGCAACGCTGGCCTCTTCGGTCTCTTGGGTGGCGGTCACTGGCTCGGTGACCCCATCGGGTCCGCATTCCTCAGCCTCGATGCGCTCGGGCTGGGTCACAAACGGGTCAACTACGCGGGCACGGTTCACCCGCACGTAGTCTTTGGGGTCTTTCCTCCCAAGCAAGCGGCCAATCAATTTCCAGAAGCCCATACTCACCACGCCGATTTATGCCTTTAGGGCTGCCTGCCATCCCGCATATGCCGGCCAAGTCCGCACAGCCTTAAGCGACGGGCAGCCGTGATTTTCGAGCAGTATATGAGCGGCACAGAAGTCACCGCCACACTTCTTGCAGCGGATAGTCATTTCTTTTGAATCGCAAACCTCACACATATTTACACCAACCTGACTTATTATAGTACATACTATTACTCACACGGTTTTAAGGCTGTGTGCCTGCTCGCGGAAAGTTTACACAGTTAGATGCGGCCAGGTAATTGGTCCGCTCCCTGAGATCCGGATGAGATCCGGCCGGCATCAGCCGGCCGGCAAGCCTGGCCCGTTCTGGCCCGTTGTTGTCGCTCCACAAGCAGGACTTAAGTTGATTTCATTGGTCATCGGTTAAGGATACATGTCCGTCCCCTGGCCCTCTTTTTTAACCCAATTCTTTCATTTTTTATTCAAACCATTCGTCTCTAAATCTTTCTCTGTTTACATGCGGATCTA
>Ga0160425_1001737_pt1 | contig 19511 bp, 14 predicted proteins | sample BioMet8_FD_108193 | JGI IMG/M metagenome (GOLD analysis project Ga0160425, IMG submission 108193) | Microbial communities from bioreactor (seeded with sewage sludge) at Lawrence Berkeley National Lab, California, USA - Biofuel... | ecosystem: Engineered > Bioreactor > Anaerobic > Unclassified ...
CCAGTTCCTCAAGCTGGGCGCTCAGCAGCCGCACAGGGTCATTCTCCGGTATTATTATTTCATTGTTCAGTGTGATTACCAGTTGACCGTGACGCTCTGTCAGGTTATACTGGGCTTGCGTTATTTGTGTATGCATAACTCATTTTAACGCAAAACAATGAATCGGCCAACCCTTTCGGGCTGACCGATTCATTGTTTTTCATCGAGGCTCGTTTTGCAACGCGCCCTTTTTATATGGACAATCTCGGCTGAAAATGCTATTATCTTTTGGCACGGCTGATTATACGGAGGTGACGCGATACGGTTGAATATGAGCTTATAAGGTCGCGCCGCAGGACTCTTGCTCTGGAAATAAAAGATCTACGGCTTATCGTGCGCGCGCCGCTGCATATGTCTCAGCGCAATATTGACTCGTTTGTTGCATCTCACTCTGACTGGATAGCATCACATATGACGCGGCAGCGTCTGCGGCGGGAGAATCATCCTGAGCCCGACAGTGATGAAAAAGCCTGCTGCATAAAACGGGCACGGGAATATCTTCCGGAAAGAGTGGGCTTCTACTCCTCTCTTATGGATCTGCAACCTGCAGGCATCACAATTACCGGCGCGCGCACCAGATTCGGCAGCTGCAGCAGCAAAAAACGCCTGAGCTTTTCATGGCGGCTCATGCAATATCCTGATGAGGCTATCGACTATGTCGTCGTCCATGAGCTTGCTCATTTGAGATACATGAACCACTCAAAAGAGTTTTACGAACTTATCGAAAAATTTTTGCCCGATTATAAGCAGAGAAGAAAGCTGCTGAAGGAGTAAAGGATGGCAGAAAAATCACTGTATAAACTATATCTAGCCCAGGGCCGGAACGCTCCTCAGGGCAGCATTGTCGGTGACTTTAAAAAATTGGACGATCAAAACTTTGTGTGCGAGATAATACTCAGCGACGATGAGGTAATGAAGGCCGGCTGTGTAGACGCCGTAACTACGGTGTTTCCTGATAAGTCCGTCATATACATAACCGCCGATATGATAGACGCGCTGCAGGAGGACGGCCAGGTCGAGCGCTTTGAGCTCTATCATGAGCTGGGACACATCCACTGCGGGCATTATGACACAGGCCTTGTTGACGACGGCAGCGCGCCTGATCCTGAAAGGCTTTCAAGAGAAGAACAGGAAGCCGATGCCTTCGCTGCCTCCTATCTTGGCGCGGAAGCGGCAGAATTGGCACTGCGGGAGATACTTCGCGTGCGGGCCCAGGTCGACAAACGTCTTGGCGTAAACGGTACCCCGGTGAGTGTGAAGGCAATACGAGAACTGAGAGTACGAATAGAAAAAATTAAAAATCAGTGAAGCATTGCTTCACTGATTTTTTGTAAATCGCATGTCAAATAAATTCCATGGATATGCATCCGGCGGTGCATGGCGAAAACTCATTCTTTCTCCTGTGCCCGGATGGGTAAACGAAAGCTCAAACGACCAGAGAGCTATTCCGCATGTCTCTTCAGAATTTCCGTATTTTCTGTCTCCGACCAGCGGCATGCCGCGGGCTGAAAACTGGCAGCGTATCTGGTGAGTGCGCCCTGTGCGAAGGCGGATGTGTACCAGCGAAAGGTCGTTTCTGCTTTCCAGCGTTTCGTAGTCAAGAATTGCTTCCTGAACATCCTTCCCTGGCTTTTTTACCACATAGGTCTTTCGCTCTTCCTTTGAACGCAAAAGCAGATCGGTGAACGTTCCGTTTTTTTGTTCAGGTACTCCATGTGCAACGGCAAGATAGCTTTTTTCAAAACTTCTGTCCCTCACTTGCCGCGAAAGCTCCGATGCGCATTCGGGAGTGCGCGCCAGCAGCATAAGTCCGCCTACCACTCTGTCCAGTCTGTGTACTGTTCTTACGCAGGCGCCATTGTCGCCCAGCGCTTCACGCACCAGCTCCGGGACTCCGCCCGGTTCGTCCGTGGAAAGCACGCCTGCCGGCTTAATGCACACTGCTATCACGCCGTCGGAATAAACAAGCTCCGTCATTCGTCTATCATAATGCTGATAATTTCCTTGTCAGTCTGGCTCATACCGTCGCGGGCCAGCTTGCCCACATTGTTGATGGTGTTTTCAACGCCTTTAGTAACTATGCCGTCGCCGCCGTAAAACTCGTTTCCGTGCATGTACATCTGCATTCCCAGCAGCCCGGCCTCAACCGCGGAGGCGATTTTTGCCGCGCAGCTTGCCTTTGCACCGTCGCAGATCATTCCGGAGTTAATTGCAACGGCATTTACGATGGTGTGTGAAATTTCATTGTATCTGCCGCCATAGAGATATGTAATGCCGGCGCCCGCGCCGCAGCCGGCGCTGGTGGAGCCGCAGTATGCGGAAAGGCTGCCGATGCCGGTCTTCAGATGTATGGTTATCAGGTTTGATACCACCAGTGCTCTGTACATTGTTTCATCGGAAACGCCCAGCTCCCGCGCATAGACGATAACGGGTACAGAAGCTGTAATACCCTGGTTTCCGCTGCCGGAATTTATGACCACAGGCAGCTCGCAGCCGTTCATCCTGGCGTCAGAGCCGGCGGCTGCCAGGGCCTTCGCGCGCACCCACACGCTGCCTCCATAGGCCGCGATGAGGGTTTTGCCGATTTTTGCGCCGTAGCCTGTCTTCATGCCTTCCTCAGCGATGGCCATATTGTATTCCACCTGGCGGCTTACGATTTCTCTGATGTCGTCAATTTTAACTTCATCGGCAAATTCCACTATTTTTTCAACGGTGAGAAGACTGCGGTCTGTCTTGTGTGAGCTTCCGGCTTCCCGGTAGTCCTTTTCAAACACCGGGACTCCGTCCTTTTTGATGCTGATGATATTCGTGTGGAAGCCTGCAATGCGGCAGGACGCCGAATGTCCGCCTCCGCCCACGGTGATCTCGATGTCAAAAACATATCCGCTGTCGGATTTGCGAAGATAGAAATTACCGGATTCAAGATACTGTGCTATTTTCTCTGTCTGCTCTGGCGTTACGGATGCTATGACCTGAAGCTCGCGATCCGGGTCACCGGCCACTATACCGGCGGCGGCCGCGGCATTCAGGCCCTTCAGTCCTCCTGTATTGGGCACAATGACACTTTTGACGTTTTTGATGATGTTTCCGCTGACGCAGATGTCAACATTTTCGGGCAGCGCTCCAAGGGTTTTGCGGGCGATCGCTCCGGCGTATGCCACAGCGATAGGTTCCGTGCATCCCATAGCGGGAATGAGTTCCTCTTTGAGTATGTCCACATACGCTTTGTAAAGTTCGGTGTCCATACGATCTCCTCCGATTCAAATACATTTCACAAAATATCGTCAACGGCCGCGAAGCATTGCATCCACGGCGGCCATAACGCCAAGTTTGCCGTATTCATATGTAAGTCCGCCCTGCATGAATGCGGTATACGGCGGGCAGAGCGGCCCGTCCGCGCTGAGTTCGATGGTCGAGCCAGTGGTAAAGGTGCCGCCGGCCATGACCTCGTCGTGGGGATAGCCGGGCATGGCGCCCGGCTCCGGCGTGACATAGGCCTCAATGGGTGAACCGCGCTGCAGCCCAACGCAGAAATTCACCAGATTCTCCGCACTGCCAAGATCCACCGTCTGCACAATATCCGTACGCTTTTCATCCCATGCCGGTTCTATGCCTGTAAAGCCGGCAAGCTGCAGCAGACGCGCCGCAAAGGTCATCGTCTTTACTGACGATCTTACCGCTGAAGGCGCCATGAAAAGGCCTTTATAAAACGAAGAGAGCTGGTTTAGGTTGGCACCAAGAGACTTGCCTATCATTGGAGCCGTCAAGCGTTCGGCCACATCGTTAATCAGGTCTGCCCTGCCGGCGCAGTACGCTCCGGTAACTGCGATGCCGCCGCCTGGATTCTTCATCATAGAGCCCACAATGATATCCGCACCAAGATTGCTGGGTTCCCTGTCCTCAGTAAATTCGCCGTAGCAGTTGTCAACCAGCACGATAACATTCGGATCGGCGTCCTTAGCCGCCCTTATTGCGCGGCCGATCTTGTCCACTGTCAGGCTCTTTCGGCGGGCATAGCCGCGGCTGCGCTGTATTTCGATAAGCTTAACATCTTTTTTTGAAACTCGTTCGGTTATTGCCTCCAGGTCAAAATCATTGTTTATCAGGTCTATCTGTTCGTACCTTACACCGTTTGAGCGCAGAGAATTGCGGCTTTCGCCCTCTGTGCCTATAACGCTGCGCAGCGTGTCATAGGGTTCGCCAGATATGCTCAGGAGCGTATCGCCGTATTTCAAAAGGCCGCTCAGCGCCAGCGAGAGGGCGTGCGTGCCGGACATCATCTGCACCCGAACCAGTGCATCCTCAGTCCCGAACACCTGTGAATAGATCTTTTCTATCCTGTCGCGGCCGGGGTCGTCATAGCCGTAGCCGGTCACTTCAATAAAATCCGCCGTGGATACGCCGCAATCCTGAAACGCCTTCAATACCCGTGAAGAGCACAGCATGCAGTTGCCGTCAATTTTCAAAAACTGATCCGAGCAGTCTCTTTCCGCCTGCGCGGCAAGCTCCTGCACTCGGACGCTGAAGTCAAAGCCAAAAAACATTTTTTGTGATTTTCTCCTTATTTTCTGAATCCCAGGAAGCATTCCTGACTGCTTATCTCCGAGTAAAGTACAGCATCATGCTCAGATATATCATATACGCTGATGACGTCGCCCATATCGCTGGTGTCTCCGGTGAGCTCAGAATACTTGCTTTCCATACTGTCCAGCAGTTCCTCCCTGAACTCCACGCCGTATTCTCCGCGATAAATGGCGGTATACAGAGCGCCGGCTTCAACAAGATCCTGGAAGAAATGGCTGCCGTAGCTGAGTTCGGGACGCAGGCCCTTCTCGTTATAAGCCACCTCGGAAATAGATATGAAATTTGAAATCTCCATAAAATTCACCGGCACTCCCAGCGAAGGCGTGGTTGTGCCCCATCTGCCAGGCCCAAGCAGCACAGCGCTTTTGCCCTTCAGAACGGCGTTGAGCTTGCCGACGGCGCGGGCTGCCATGTACTTCTGCTGTTCCGGCAGATCAAGATACTGGCTTACCCTGACCAAAACGACGTAGTTGACAGGCATGCAGACATTGCCGCCCATGAAATTGCCGCTTATACCAAAAAGCTTTTCCTTAACTTCCGGCTTCTTTTCAGCTCCGGCAAGGCCTATTCCCCTTGTCTGCAGCGGGCGGCACTGGAGCAGATTGATTTTGTATTTTCCCTTACCGGTGAAGTCGCAGGCGTATTCGATATCCACGGGGTAGTTGTATTTGTCCTCCAGCGTTGCCATGATATTTGTCATATCGGCGGCAAAATCCGTGGTCTTCAAAAGTTTGTTGAAGCTTATGATGTCAGGAGCTCTGTCGGGAGATACGCCCAGCTCGCGCAGCCGCGCGGCCGCGGTAAGATCCTTCTCCATAAAAAGGCCGGAATCCGTCTTGAAGTCTGCTTTGTCTATGCTGTCTGCCGGAACCGTAGTAAAAGAGTTGGCCTCAAGGTCAATTACATCCATCTTGTGCTGAGAAAAACGGTACTCGTCGCCATGCGTGACCTTGGGCGGCGCAGTGGGGTTGTCCATGCTGAGAAGTCTGGCGTAATCGTCTGCCTCTCTGTCCACGGCTCTTGTGCCGATTCCCATGACAAGTCTCAGCATGCCCTTGTTCTCAGAAGTGGAGTTGGAGCAGGCATAGAGATTCTTTGAATGGCCGACGCCGGCAATATGCGGATAATAGTATTTCCCGTGCCGGTCTCCTGCGACGCGCATAATCAGCAGAGCCATCTGTTCGTCGCGCTGCAGAAGATTACGGTCTGCGCGATACATAATCGCGCCGATATTTTCAGTGCTGGCATATACCTGGCGCACAGCGCGCTCAAATACCTCATATCTCTCGGCAAGTGTGCCCTGATTGGGACAGAAAACACTGTCGTACTTGCCGGCGAAGGCATTGCCGAAGCCGTCCTCCAGGAGCGAGCTGGAGCGCACAATGATCGGCGACTGGCCGAAGTACTCCAGCATCGAAAGGAACTGTTCCTTTATAGCCGGCGAAAATGTTCCGTTCATGAGGAGCTCCTGCCCCTGTGGAGCAAGGCGCATGTAATCCTCAGGATTAACCATCTCCGTGCGCAACTTCCATATGCCGTTCTGCACGGCATACGTGTAGAAAAGATCCGCGCCCACAAAGTATGAGTCATGCGGCTCTATCTTTTCACGATACAGGGCAGGCAGCGCTTCACGTATAACGTTCCTTGCAAGAAGCATGCCAACGGCCTTGCCGCCGATGCAGCCAGTGCCTATTTCTCGCCGCTTGATCTCGATAAGATCCTCGGTTGAGAAATATTTGCGGCAAAGCTCAAGGCGGGTGGGTTCGTTGCCCAAAAGGCACTGGATTATATTCTCGCGCAGCGGCACGCCGTCCTCATCAGTCACATCGTCGCTGCCCGCAACGAAGTTGTCAAACATTTTGTCCCAGCAGTCCCGCTGTTCTCCGGTCTGGGTAAATTTATCGAAAATGGCATAGCTGTCGGCGCTGGACGTGAGACTGACACCTCCGCTGGTGGAATCCAGACGCAGCGGAAAATACATATCAGGCGTAGATCTGCCTGCTACCTGAACAGGAAGGATATGTATATGGCCGTTATATGTGCGCATATTCAGAAGCACCGGCACCGAGTGGCGAATACGCGATATGGTATCGTAGGTGTGTCGTTCATACATCATCGGCATATAGGCGATGGAGCCCTGCTGGGCTATGAACGGTGTGGTGAGACACACCAGATTGGCCACCATATTATCGGAAAACCAGTACTTCTGCAGGTCGGAAATACAGTCAAATATAAAGAAGACCCCACGGCCTTCGCCGCTGATTATACGATGCACCTGAACGGCAAAGGTCTCAAAGCCTATATGAGGGTCTATCTCATATTTTTTTACGTTTGCGCCATAGGCTTTAAGGCCCTCGGCATCCACGATCTCGTCGTGACTTCCGAACCGGATATAAACGATCCGCTTGCCGGCTCTGGCAATCCCCATAACGAAGCGGTTGGCAACATACATATAGTCGGCAAGGCTGTCGATCTGCCACGCAACGTTGTCTCCCACGCGAAGATACTGAATGATCCTGTCAAGCCCGTCTATACCGGTGCTGACCTTGTCGCTGTCAAACATACGCGTCCCTCCGCTTTTCTAAAAATACAGCATAAAGTATATTCCATAAAAAAAGGACGCGCAATATAAAAATACAAAAAACGGGAGCGACAAAAGCCGCTCCCGCAAAAATGCATTGAAAAAGCTATCAGACAATACCCTGTGCCATCATGGCGTTGGCAACCTTCAGGAAGCCGGCCACATTGGCGCCGACCATCATGTTGCCCGGCTGGCCGCACTCGACAGAGGCGTCATAGCAGGCCTTGAAGATTTCCTTCATGATGGTGTGCAGCTTCTCATCGACCTCGTCAAAGCTCCAGCTCATACGGATGGAGTTCTGGCTCATCTCCAGACCGGAGGTGGCGACGCCGCCGGCGTTGGAAGCCTTGCCGGGAGTGTACAGCAGGCCGGCATCGAACACAGCAGTGATGGCTTCCGGAGTCAGAGGCATATTCGCGCCCTCGAAGACTGCCATTGCGCCGTTCTTGATAACGGCCTTGGCGCCCTCTTCATCCATCTCGTTCTGTGACGCGCAAGGCATTGCGATGTCGCAGGGAACGGTCCAGATGTTCTTGCAGTTCTCGTGATACTCGGAGCCGGGGACCTCGTCGGCATAGACCTTGATGCGAGCGCGGCGAACCTGCTTGATGTCGAACAGGACCTTGAGATTGATGCCGTTGGGATCGTAGATATAGCCGGCGGAATCGCTCATGGCGATGACCTTGCCGCCCATGCTGGTGCACTTCTCGGCGCAGTACTGGGCAACGTTGCCGGAGCCGGAGACGATGACGCGCTTGCCATTGAAGCTGTCATGGGCAATGTGCTCAAGAACCTCGGCGGAGAAATAGCAGATGCCGTAGCCGGTGGCCTGGGTGCGCGCCAGGGAGCCGCCGTAGGTCAGGCCCTTGCCGGTGAGAACGCCGCCGTCGAAACGGTCGACAATCTTCTTGTACTCGCCGAACATATAGCCGATCTCACGGGCGCCGACGCCGATGTCTCCGGCGGGGGTATCTGTGAACTGGCCGATATGACGATAGAGCTCATTCATAAAGCTCTGGCAGAAACGCATGACCTCGGCGTCGGACTTGCCCTTGGGGTCAAAGTCGGAGCCGCCCTTGCCACCGCCCATGGGGAGTGTTGTAAGGCTGTTCTTCAGGATCTGCTCAAAGCCCAGGAACTTGACAACGGAAAGGTTCACGGACGGATGGAAGCGAAGACCTCCCTTGTAGGGGCCGATTGCGGAGTTGAACTGAACGCGGTAGCCGCGGTTTACCTGCACCTTGCCGTTGTCGTCAACCCAGGGAACACGGAACATGATCTGGCGCTCAGGCTCGGTGAAGCGCTCAAGCAGACCGTTTGCTTCCCACTCGGGATGCTTGTCGACAACAAGCTGAAGGCTCTCGAAAACTTCCTCAACTGCCTGCAGGAATTCGGGCTGATCGGGGTTGCGCTTCTGGACGTCAGCATAAACGCGCTGAAGGTAAGCATTGTTGATCATACTATGTACCTCTCCTAAAAAAATTTGTTGTCACACGTATTTCTCTGTGCACATTTTACCAAAATCACTTTATCATCATCCTTGCATTTTGTAAACAAAGACTATATAATATGGATATAAAATTTTGTAATACCGTATGCTGGATATTAGTAAAGGTGATTGAATGGACGATAAAAAGCTCTATGCTCTGCTTGAAGCCGTGCGTTCCGGAAGCCTCAGCAAAGCCGCTTCCGAGCTTGGCTACACCCAGTCGGGACTTACGCAGATGATGAACAGTCTTGAGGATGAGCTGGGCTGCTGCCTCCTGGTCAGGGGTTACAACGGCATCAAGCTCACAACCGCCGGCGAGCAGCTGCTGCCTTTTATTGAAGATGCAGCCGCCTCCATGAAAAGACTGAAAGACGAGGCCCGGCAGAGCTCTGCCGGGCAGGGCAAGCCGATTCGCATAGGCGTCTTTCCCAGCATTACAAAAAGCTGGCTTCCTTACATATTAAAGGAATATCAGAAAAAATGCCCAGGCACATCCATAGAGATAACCGTCGGCAATATCGAAATGCAGGACTGGCTGGACAAGGACAACGTGGATCTTGTCCTGGGTGAGGAGAGCATGAAGGGCGGCTACAAATGGCTGCCGCTGCGCGAGGATTCATATTACGGGGTAGTCCCATGCGATCATCCGCTGGCCAACCGTAAACGCATATCTGTGGAGGAGATGGCAGAGTACCCGTTTATTATGTCTCAGATACTGGAGCTGAAGCAGCAGCTGAAGCCTCTTATCAGGTCTCCAATACGTGAAGAGATACAAATTAACGCTGCGGACGACGCGGCTCTGCTGTCTCTGGTCGAAGAAGGTCTTGGCGTATCGATCTTACCGGAAATGTCCCTTAAGGGCCACTCCCCTCTTGTAACGGTGCTGGAGCTTGACCCGCCCCTGAAGCGAACGATAGGCATAATAATGCCACGCTCTCCAAGAAAACACGTGAACGAATTCGTCAATTTTGTAAGAGACTTCGGAACGCTGCAAACGCATTAAAAAAGGGCAAAGCCGTTCGGCTTTGCCCTTTTTATCAATGTATATAATCTATTCCGGCACGCACATGCTCCGCCGCTTCCTCGCCCATAAGCTGACGCGCAAGTTCCAAAGAAAACGGTATGGATGCGCCCAGGCCCCACGCCGTGGTAATATTGCTGTCAACCACCACTTCTTCCTCCACAAGTATGGCTCCGCCTATCTTATCCCGAAACTTCTTGTGGCAGATGGCCTTTCTGCCGTCCAATATGCCAAACTCCGCCAGCACATACGGCGCCGCGCAGACAGCGGCTATCTTTTTCCCTGATTCATTAAAATCCAAAACCGTTTTTCTCACGATTTTGCTTTCTGCAAGCTTATACGTTCCCGGTATTCCGCCTGGCAAAATGATCATGTCAACTGCGGTAAAATCAACGTCAGCCGCCAACGCATCGCACTGTACAACAACGTTGTGGGAGCTCGTCACAGTAAGACTGTCTGATATGGATACTGTGCGTATCCCAACCCCCGCACGGCGCAGTATGTCCACCGCCAGCAGCCCTTCGCATTCCTCCAGACCGTCTGCAAAAAAGACGACCGCTTCACTCATTTTTGCCTCACCCCTATATTTATTGTGCTGCCGGTGCCTGCCCGAAGCCTGATTTTTCAAGCGCGGACGATACCGGAACCGCAATTATACCAACCAGTGCGGCAGTGATTATACCTGTCACCAGGCGCACCAGAAAATCGCCGAAAACGTACGCGAAAGTGTAATACCCCATAATAATGCTGTCCAGCCATATTACTCCGGTATTGGCCAGGGTGGTGACTATTGCAGCCAGAATGCAAATAGAATAATACTTTGCCGGATTTTTTTCCAGTCTGGTGCCTTTTTTCAGCGCAGCCGCGGCGGTGAGTCCGATAATAAGCCCTCTTATTGCCGGCGGCACCAGCCACAACGGCGTAGTCACGGTAAAGCCGTAGCCCAGCATCTGATTCATGAATTCACCCAGCGCCGCAACTATGCAGGCGTCAGCAGGACCGTAAAGAAGCGCGCAGACTACGATAGGCAGCGATGCGAAGGAAAACCTCAGATTTCCCATCTTGATTGTAACAAACATGGCGAGCACAAGGTACAGCGCCGTAAGCACCGCGTCTGTTGACCGTCTTTTGGTCTTTGACATGGACATAAAAAAACCTCCTTCCACACACCATCGGCAGAAAGAGGAGGTAAATCGTGCCAGATGGAAGCGGGATGCAAAACACGGACCGCAAGCCCCAGGCCTTTCATCCGCACGCCAACTCCCCGTACGTGCGGCACTTTACGCCCGTGTTTTTACTCTTCACAGCTATGTTGTATCACAGAGTATAACAAACGTCAATCGTTCATTATAAAAAGCGGGCCTAAAGGCCCGCTTTTAGAGAAAATCAAAATCCGCTGGGACGTGCTGTCTTAAATGTATCAAACGAGGCGGCCTTGGACGCACCTGTGAAGTCAGCCGGGCTTCCGTATGCGCCCACAGTTACCGTATACTTGCTGCTGCCCTTCACAAGCTCGTTTCCGTCGACGTTTTTAATCGTAACTGTATTTCCGTCCGCATCAACGATCTCACCCTCATTATAAAGACTTGTGAGAACCGAATCTCCTGTGACGACCCATTTCGAATTCTCACTTATATACATATTGCAGTGTCCGCTGCCGCCGGCTTTCTGCGCCCAGGTCTCGTCGTCCTTGACTGCGCCGGTAAGCGTGCTGCCGTCCTGCATATAGAAGTCCAGCTTGCTTATGCTGTCCCATATTACATCGCCCGTCATCCGCTGACCGATGCCGGTGAATGTGCATACCGCTCCGTTGGCCCTGGCTTTTCCCCAGCCCCGTTTATTTGTGTTGCCTGTGCACTGCAGGAAAAACGCGCTGTTGTCGGACGGAGTGATATCCACGTCGGAGAGCAGAATATTGCTTACGGTGTTTGTGGTGTAGAAAAGTCCTCCGTTGGCAGACTTAAGTGATCCCCCCACCATCTGGAAGGTGGCGCTGCCCTCTGCAGCGTCGCCGGATGTACTCTGATAGACTATAACAGTCCATGAGGTATCGTTCTGTTCATCATCTGACATGCTGCCGGAAACATCCGAGTCAAACAGATAAAGGCTGTTCGCACCCTCGACGCATGCCGCCTCCGAGTTCTTTGCAGTCAATGCGGCGCCGTTCACAGCTATATTGGCAGTGCAGTATACTGCCGGCGAGCCGACTCCGCTGGTGGTATACACTCCGCCGTCAGCAACAATGGTTCCGCCGCCGCGGTCGCTTCTGATGGCGGCAGATGACCGGCCCTGTGTATCTGCGGTAAGATCCCATGCATAAAGCGCGCCTCCTCCAGCGGCGTGTATGGCTCCGGAAGTATCCTTAGACGTGCTTATTTTCGTGCCGGCTGCGTAGATCGTACCGGTGCCGTAGGCAAAAATTCCTGCCGCCCCAGCCGCATCGGTTTTTACCGTGCTGTTTTTCACATATGCCTTGCCGCCGCCTGCGGCAAGAATTGCGGCTCCCACACCGTAAAAGCTGGCATTGTCTCCGTCTGCAGCAGCGTCAGAAGCACGGCTCACAGTAACTCCGTCGAAGCTGACCTCGGCCTTGTCATCGACGATAACGGTATTTTCTTCTGCTCCCGTTGATTCGTATGATGCCTTGCTGAAGCTTTCATCGCCGGAGAATTCATTTGCCGAAAAATAGCTTGCGCCGTCCGCTGTAATCAGCCGCGGCACATCGCGTATTTCGACCTTCGCGATCCTGCCCTTTGCATCCAGCGTCACTGCCAGAATGCTGCCGACCTTTATATCTGACAGCGCCGCTGCGCCGCCGTCCTCTTTTGTCAGTGCCGATATGTCGCCCAGTGAAAGGACAGCCGTTGTGGTGCCCATGGTGAATACCGGGGTATCAGCAGACTGTACACCCTTTATGGCAAAACTTTCACCTGGCTTTTCTGGAGGCTCATTTTCCGCTGCGTTTGCCGGCTCCACAGATTCCGACGCAGCTCCGGAGCCGGCGGCTTTGCTGTTATCCTCCACAGTCGGGGGTACAGCCGCGCTTGTTTCTGACGGCTGCGGTGCCGCAGAGGCTGTGGTATCTGTCGCTTCCGGCTGCTGAGTTTCAGCTGCTCCGGAATCGTCCGACGCACCCTCGGGCTCCGTAATAAAGCCAAGCTTCAGCGCTATCTTTTTACCGTCAATGCCAGTGACGATACCAGCTATTTTTGTGTCTGAATAGCTCAGCTTGTTTTTGCTTCCTATTGTGAAGCTGCAGCCCGACAGCATGACTGTGAGCGCCAGCAGAACGCAGAGGATGCCAGCAGATTTTCTCCTCATAATTCTTCCCCTTTTCTTCACTGTTTTTTGAATTTCACACGGTCATATACTCTATAACATTTTCAGGCAAAAATAAACAAATTTTTCGTTAATCTTTTTGTCTCGCGCATGTCCTGCTGGCAAAAATTGTTCTTTTCTCTTGTACGGCCTGTATGTTATTATTTACATAAGATGTTTTTTACCGCACGGGATTTTATTTGCTTTTCGGACCAATAATGTTATAATGACAAAGTATGTAAGTATACGCCGTATGCCAGTCATCCGCTTTAATAAAGTGTTAATAAATATGGCGTATGTTATCCCAGATCCCGCACTATACAGTTTGCCTGCAATTTCATTCCATCGATTGGATTTTTGATATGCATAATATTTTATCCATCTTCAAATCAGACATAACCCATCTTCACCGGAGCTTCTGGGCGATCGTCGTCGTCGTCTTCATGCTTGTGCTTCCGGCTATGTACGCATGGGTAAATATTTACGCCAACTGGGATCCTTACGGAAACACCGGCGGCGTTAAAATTGCTGTTGTCTCAAACGACAGAGATTATGTAGCCGACGACGGCACGGTGAAGAACGTGGGCGACGATGTAATAGAGAGCCTGAAAAGCAAAACCTCGATCGGATGGCAGTTTCTGGACAGCGCTGACGAGGCCCTGAACGGAGTTTACGACGGAACATACTATGCGGCCATCATCATCGATAAAAATTTTACCTATAATATGTACAACTTCCTTACCACCGATATGACCCAGCCGACTATCAAATATTATGTAAACAGCAAGACAAATGCCATTGCTACCAAGATCACCGATACTGCTGCCAGCACGATAAAATCAACAGTCAACGAGAACTATCTGAAGGTAATAATTGAAACCATTTTCTCCAAGCTGAACGGCCTATATCAGAATATTGAGTCAGATGACCCGATCTCATCGCTGGAGGACGTATTAAACAACGTCAACAACAACCTGGCAAATTACAGCAGCACTTTGGCTGCCTTCACGCAGGCCGGCAATATGCTGCAGAATGATCTTGCCGGCATGAATAAAACCATAGACTACGCAATCTATACAATTAACAACAGCCGCGATCACCTTGCCAATCAGGTGCAGGACGTGGAATCGGCTCAGGGTGAACTGGCTGCAGTAAATAATGAAGTCAACACATCGCTCACCAATATCAGCAATCTCCTTCAAAAAGCCATAGACCAGATGGACGGCAAAGATATCAGCAGCACCACCACTGCTGCCGCCACCATGGAGGAACTGGAAAAGCAGTACAACGAATTGATTACCTATCTGGAGACCCGCGGCGGCGAAACGACCAACTCCACTGCCGACGCTTTGAGCGCACTTAAACAAAATGCTGCCCAGATGGAAGCCCTGCGAAAGTCGCTGGGCCTTAATAACAATTTTACCGCCGACGATCAGGCCTATCTTCAGGCTACAGAAACGAAGCAGGCGCTCACAGGCCTGCAGTCAGATTTTCAAAACACCATCGTTCCTGACCTTTACAAGTCATATGTAGACTCAAGTGCCGATTCAGTGCTTGAGGCAAATGCGTCGTCTGAGGCCACCCTGCAAAGCATGTCGGAATTCATGCTGCAGGATGTTTCGGCAAAGTTGGATTCAATAGAAGCTAATGCCAATACCGCGGCTTCGGCCACTGATCCAGCCGTGGCTGCCGCTGCCGAGGCGCAGATGCGCGAGGACGCGGCTTCCGCTTCCGGTGAGCTGCAGGCTCTTGGAGCTGCCTACGCGTCAATTTCAAAGCAGGTTCCCAGCGTCGATACCGCCAAGCTGCAGGCTGCCACAAGCACTGCGGCAAGCCAGATCAGCAGCATTGCTTCCAATATCACCTTTCCTGACATAAAGACAATGCTTGAGGCCAATAAGCTCGCCGTAGATTCCACCCGCGAGGCTCTGACCCAGGACGTCTACCCCGCCCTGAACACAGCTTTGGACAACGTAAAATCCACCATGGGCGACATGTCATCCGTCCTCATGAACCTCGGTGATGTTCTCACCAATACCAAGCCGGTAATTTCAGCCATGGGCAGTGCCGTCAATTCACTGAACAACGCCTTTGCCAGCATGCAGAAGGTCATGGACAGCGTATCCCAGCAGATAACCGACGTCCTCAAGACCATTGACGATATGAAAAACGACGAAAAGATACAGACCCTGCTGGACTTTTTCGGACTAGATCCCGATTCCATTGGTTCTTTTCTGGCTCAGCCTGTGGAAACAGTGACCGAGCCTGTATATCCTGTGGAGAATTACGGCTCAGGCATGACGCCGTTTTATTCCACGCTGGCCATATGGGTGGGCTCCGTCATATTGTGCGCCGTATTCAGCACCGCAGCCGACCCGGCCGGTCTTATAAGGCCGAAGGCCTGGCAGCTGTATTTCGGACGTTATTTCACCTTCCTCTTCTATGCCCTGCTGCAGTCCGCAGTCATCATATTGGGCGACATGTATCTGCTGGGGTGTCAGTGCCTGCACCCATGGCTGTTTATACTGTCAGGATTTGTAACGGCATTTGCGTTTTCTACGCTTATTTATTCGCTTACGATGTCATTCGGCGATGTGGGCAAGGCGATAGTCGTTATTATAATGATTATACAGATCGCTGGATCCAGCGGCTCCTTCCCCATTGAGCTGCTGCCCACATTCTTCCAGAAGGTTTACATCTTCTTCCCCTTCCCCTACGCGATAAACGCAATGCGCGAGTGCATTGCCGGCATGTACAAGCTTTATTACTGGCATTGTCTGCTTGACCTGCAGGTGTTCGTAGCCGCCGGCCTGTTCATCGGCCTGGTCATAAGGAAACCGTTTATTGGTCTTACTGAGTATATCGAGGAGAAGGCCAAGGATACACAGGTCATGTGATCCCGCATTAAAAGTTCAAGGAAGGAGATGATACTCATGGATGAACAGATCAGCTATCAGGAACTATACCGCGAAATGATCGAAGAGATGGAGATAATGCACAAGGACAATCTCCACCGCATCAAAATAGGTTTTCGCAGCATTCTGATAGTACCTACCATCTTTATGCTGATGCTGTTCTTTACGGCCAGTTCAAAAACCGTGTTTCTTATTCTGTGGATCGTATCCATGTTTATCATCGCCATCTACCTTGTCATCGTCGAGTATTCAGACTACAAGCTCCAGGCGCGAATAAACAAGGCCACTGACAAGGAAGGCACTCAGGCGACAAGCATGATCCGCGAGACAATTGAAAGCAACAAGAACGCCATGCACGAGCTGCTTATGCGCGAGGAAAGCAAACTGCCGTTTAAATTCAGTTCCGAGGAAGAAACCGACAACGACCTGGACGCTGCCGAATACGAGATCGACTACGACTCCGACAATGAAGAGCTTGAGGATGTGGAGTCAGGGCTTGAAGACGACGAGCTGGATTCCGGTGGTCTTTCCGCCGACGATTACGATACTATTTCCGGAGAGTCGGGGGATGTGTTATCCCTGGACAGCGATGAAGTGCTGGAAGGGTCGTACGGCTCAGACACCAGCGAGGGTGTTATTCCTATCGTTGATATGGATGATGATATAGACGATGTCTCCACCCTTCTGGATGACGCACCTTCTGCCGCTATGCCGCCTTCCGAAACCGTTTCTCCGGCCGAGAGGGAAAACTCCGGCACTGAAACGTCGGTCATCGACGACAACAGTGAAGTATCTATTGAACATGACACGGATGAGCCTGACTCTGATGTCATTCCGGACGATATGGATTTATCCGCTTTGTCTGATGATACAGGTGAAGACAGCAAACCGGCTGCACCGGAAAACGCCGATGACAAAATCACATTTAATTACGATGACGCCGGCAGCAGCACAGATTCCGATGATGCGGAAACGGATATCGAAGGCATGTCTCTTGACGATATCTTGTCTGAATATCACAGCGACTATTTTGCTTCGGACAACGATACTTTGGACGATGGGGCAGATCTTGCCGGCTTTGACGATGAGCTTACCGGCCTGGAAAACAAGCCGGCCGGCACCGACGTCAGCAACGATGAATTTGAGGACAGCAGTCTCTGAAAAGGAACGGAAACGTAATCTATGAGAACATTCCGCAAAACTCTATATAATATTGGCGCCGTCATCCGGTCGGACATCAAACGTATCGGAAGCAGCGTCGTGGGTTTCATAATCATTATGGGTCTTGTTCTCATTCCTGGCCTGTATTCATGGTTCAATATCATCTCCAACTGGGATCCCTACGGAGCACAGTCCACAAGCAACATCAAAATCGCCGTGGTATCAGAGGACGAGGGCGTAGATATGCTGGGCCTCAATTTGAACGTCGGCGACTCCGTAGTGGAAGGCCTGCACTCCAACACCACCATCGGCTGGCAGTTCCCGGACACAACGGACGACGCCCTGGACGGCGTATACAGCGGCAAATACTATGCTGCTCTTATAGTCCCCGACAACTTCACCGAAACCCTTATGGGATTCATACGCGGCGATTATGACAAGCCCCATATCGTCTACTATGCCAACGAAAAGAAAAACATAATCGCCCCTAAGATTACCGACAAGGCCAAAACTGCCGTACAGCAGACAGTCAACAGCACATTTATAACCACACTTGCCGAAAAGCTTACAAATGCCGGCAATGTCATCAGCAACTCCGGCGTTACCGTAGACGGTGTACTGGACGGCATGACCGACAGCCTGGATACCCTGGAATCCAATCTCCAGTCGGCAGTTGCCATAATGGACTCGATGATTTCCGTGACTGATTCGGCATCTGTCATCATGTCTTCCGCGCAAAACGCCCTGCCAAGCGTGAGCAGCATGCTCGATAAAACGCAGACGGCTCTGGGCAACGCTCAGGACAGGCTGACCACCGGCAAGGAAGACGTCATATATATGGACGACGCCTTAAAAAACGGGGCGGCGCAGATGAAGAAAAATCTCGACCAGTTGGACAGTACGGTCGGCACCACATTTTATAGCCTTGATTCCATAAACAAGGCGCTGGGAATATCGTCAAGCACAATAGTGAACGGTTCTCAGGTAATAGGCGGCCTCACCGGGCAAAATAACGGAATTACTCAGCAGGAATACGACGCGCTAAACTCGCTTTACAAAGATACCCGGCTGCAAATAATCAGCAGCATAAATAATTATGATACAATTATCCAGTCTTCGCAGATCGGTTCCAATCTTGCCAGCGCGATCAACGACATGCAGGGTACCGTATCAAATCTGCAGACATTGGACACCATGGCCGGCGGCAATGTCGACAGTATGTCCAAGACCCTGGGCGCTTACAACAGTGCTCTCCGTCAGCTGCGCAGCAGCCTTGTAAATACCCGCGGCGATCTGGCTGAGCTTCTGGGCATCGTCCAGGGCCTCAACAAGGATATCTCCGATTTTCGCAACAGCGACAATTACAAGCAGCTCATGGATGCTCTTAAGCTTGACAGCGGCGCGCTTGTCAATTACCTGTCCTCCCCTGTCAATCTGGAAACTGTTCAGCTCTTTGCCATCAAGGACTACGGATCCGCCGCTTCTCCGTTTTACACTATACTTTCTCTATGGGTCGGTGGCCTGTTCAACGTCGTCATTATCAAGACGGAGGTAAAACCGTACTACGACCTTCCGAAGCTGACGAAATGGGAAGGTTTCTGGGGACGTTACTTTATTGTATTCGCAATAGGTCAAATGACCGCCTTGATAACAGGCCTTGGCAACCTGTTCTATCTAGGTGTGCAGTGTTACCATCCGTTTCTCTACATGCTGGCGCTGTTTGTCACCGATTTCGCCATAACGTTCCTCAACTACGCGTTGGTATATGCCTTCGATGTGGCTGGACTTGCCATCTCCGTCATACTAATGTGCATTCAGGTTGGAGGCTCCGGCGGCACCTATCCTGTAGAGGTCCTGCCGAAAATTTTCCAGGATCTGTACCGTTACATGCCTTTCAAATACGGCATGAACGCCCTTCGCGAAACGATCGGCGGCATGTACGATCACACATATATAAACTGCCTTTTGACTTTGCTTATCTACCCTCTGGTCAGCCTCCCGATGGCCTTTGGCGGCAAGATAGTTGCTTCGCCGATAATGAAGCTTGTTAAAAACGGCATGAAGAAAGCCAAAATTATGGGTGCAGAATAACAGTATTGAAAAAAGCGCGCCTTGTACGGCGCGCTTTTTCATATTGGTTTTGATGTTAAAAAGAGGACCGCCGTCAGGCGGTCCTCTTTAATCGCGTAATTGAATTACTTCTTTGCCATGCCCTTCTGGCGGGCATACTCGGCAGCGCCCAGAGCACCCATCAGCTGAGGATCGGTCTTCAGGTTGATGACTTTCAGCTTCAGAACATGCTCTATTGCCTGCTTCAGGCCGTCGTTCTTCGCGCAGCCGCCGGTCAGCGTGATGCTGTCAGTGGCGCCGGCCTTCTTGGCCATGACGAAGCAGCGCTTTGCA
>Ga0160425_1001739_pt1 | contig 19497 bp, 15 predicted proteins | sample BioMet8_FD_108193 | JGI IMG/M metagenome (GOLD analysis project Ga0160425, IMG submission 108193) | Microbial communities from bioreactor (seeded with sewage sludge) at Lawrence Berkeley National Lab, California, USA - Biofuel... | ecosystem: Engineered > Bioreactor > Anaerobic > Unclassified ...
AAATTATTCTCGTTCGTCGCTTTTTTCTGCATTCCCATATCAGAAAGCTCTGAGTGGAACGAGAGAACATTGCTGATATCGTCTTCCCGGTCAAACGTATAATCACTCACCATATAGTAAGAGGTTCCGGTACTGCTGCCGGAGGTCTCCTGGCTTATATAGCACGGATCCCCGACATACGAAACAGTCACAGATGCAATTCGGGACGCTTCAGGAACACCGGATTTCCACACGTTTCCGATCACGCAGATACCGGCAAAGACAAGAACAGCAGCAGCTGTCTGTATGGCTGCAGACAGCACACGGCGCGGAAGGGTTCCTGCCGTATGCAGAAAAGCCGCCTGCCACACAAGGTAAAGCAGAACAGCGGCCAGAAGCGCCATAATAAAAGCAAAGCGGCGGCTTCCCGAATCAAACAGAACATATACAATGGAAAATGTACAGAAAATCGTAACCGTCACTATGATCTGTGTCATGATACGGCACTGACCCGCCATACCGGCCTGTTCGGCCCTTCTTTTCCGCAGCAGGTACAGCGCCGCTGCAATAAGCACGGCAAGGACCGCTGCCCATAAAACCAGCTTCCGCACGGAAAAATCAGCCGGTCCGCGCGTTGTAAATCCACGGTAATACATGGAATAAGTGCCTGCGTCATCAAGGAAAAAAAGAAGCGGATCCGCAAAGGACGTGATATCTGTCAGATTCCCGCAGATCCCTTTTGCACCGGAATAGAAAACAACACCATACGCGTTTCCCCACACGGTGTGAAGCATGATTTTATTCACACAGTACAGAATACCGGCAGGACCCGCCAGAAAAAGAATGTCAAAAAGCAGAGCTTCCGAAAGAACCCCTGAGAGCATGCACGCGATCACACTGATCGTATATGAGACGAGACCGCCCAGGAAAAGGCCGAGCGTCACATACAGAAAGCACTTTGTCATGCCCTCATAGCTGCCAAGCGCCGAGCGATTCAGAATGTAAGAAACCGTCATCGGGACAGCGGCGGCACACAATATTCCAATGACACCCGTCAGATATCTGGCGCCAAAAAGACGGTTGCGCGTTGTTCCGATTGAAAAATAGAATGTAGTCTGCTTTTTATCAAGCAGAAAGTAAAAGGCTGAAAAGCCGAGTACCGCACCGTATGCAATGATGCAGAACCAAACCGGCCTGACAAAGCTTTGGTTTATAAACCGGAACATCATCTGGTCGTGAGTTGTGTCAACATTAAAAATCGAGTTGTCCGGTATTCCGGCTGTAGCAAATGGAATCAGCACCAGAAAGATACATATTCCCGCTATAACGAGCCCGAGGCTGCGGCGAAACGTGCAGATGAAATCATGCCGGAATATCCGGTTTCCGGAAGATATCTTCCCAGTCATCACCTTTTTCCTCCTTCTCGTTAAGGAAATATTCTTCCAGGCTTTGCCCGCCCTCACGGATATCCTTCACACTCCTGTCACAGATCAGTTTCCCATCCTTGATCATGCCGAAACGGTCGACACACTCTTCCAGCTCCTGCAGATTATGTGACGTCAGGATAACACATGCTTTTCTGTCGCGGACATACAGACGCACCATTCTGCGCATCATTCTGCGGACGCCAAGATCAAGCCCGTCGAACGCTTCATCCAGAAAAAGATACTCCGGTCCTGCCGAAAATGCCGTAATGATTCCGGCCTGACGCTGCATGCCTTTGGAAAAGCCGCTGATCTTCTGACGGCAGTCCAGCCCGAAGATATCCGTCAGCCGTTCAAAAACCTGTTCGTCCCACTTTTCATAATAGCCGCGCAGAAACCTGTTCATATCACGAAGCGTCGCCTGCGGCAGAAAATAAAGCTCCTCCGTCATCATGAACATTTTCCGTTTCTGCTCTTCCTTTTCATAGACCGGATTCCCGTCGATCATTACGTTCCCGCCGTCCGGACGGTAAATCCCATTGATGATTTTAAGCAGCGTTGTCTTTCCGGCCCCGTTGTACCCGATCAGCCCGTATATCATCTGCCCCGGTATCACCAGACTGATATCATTTAAAACATGTTTTCCGCCAAAGCGTTTCGTCACATGGGAAATCTCAATCATTTCTGCTCTGTTCCTTCCGCTGTACGCCTTTTGTGCATTACAACAAGTACAGCCGCAAGAATGGCTGCCAGAATCACAAGCACGATAAGTGCTTTTCCGATCAGCGTAACGCCTGTTTTCACAGCAATTTCTCCATTCGTCATGAAATAGTCGGATGCATGACTTATTTCAACCGTCACATATCCGTTTACCACCTCAAGATCAGATGATACGAGTTCGGCCTTCTTCGTATCCGGATTGTAATAGTAAAGTGTAAGCTTGTCACCGTTCTGGTAATAATCACTGACGCGTATATTGATTACTGCCTTGCCCGGGAATGTACCAGAGGCCGCAAATGAAAGATAAAGCGCGTCGGCACCGCCGGCCGCATTCATGACCGAACTGCCGGCTGTCTTCGATACCGTGATATTCATATCCAGATCATCGTCGGATGTCACATCCGATCCGCAGAATTCCCAGGAATAGAGGATGTTTCCACTTGCGTCCTTCTTCTGGAAGTCAGCGTATTCCTTTTTGCCCATGATTTCTTTAAAAATATCGCTGCCCATCGGTCCGTCCTGAATGTCCTGGAATGTTATCTTTCCTTTGTCGCTGCTGATGACAGAAGTACTTTGGCTTGAAGCGGCCGCTGACGCTGCTTCCGCCGGTGTCTGCGTATCTTCCCCGGCTGACTGCGAAGAGGCGGCATCGCTGCTTCCCACCGCAATAGTTGCTGTATCTGTGCTGCTTCCACCGGAAGCCTGCACGCCTGTACCGGTGTCACTTGAATTGTCTCCGGAATCTCCGTTCTGCTGCGAACCTTCGGAGACATTCACCGTCATGGACGTGGAAGAAGACGTATACTGACGTAGAGATGCCGTTACCGTGATCACCGCACTTCCGGGTCCGTTGGCGTGAACCGCGATATTTCCGCTTCCATCATAGCTTGCCGACGCGACAGACGTATCGCTGGAAGAAACATCCGCCGTCGTATAATACGTCGAATACGTCGTACCGCCGCACGTACAGTTGTTATTGGCGTCCAGGCAATTCTTTTCGCCGCACGACTGCGGACATTCCGGCATGCCGCACCCTGGGAGCTGATCTGAGGAAGACGGTGAAAAGCTTACCGATACATTTGCCCCGTCTCCTGAGGTCAGATCGATTTCACTTTGTCCAAGACTGACAGATACGGTACCTCTGTCAAAATAGGCATAGGCCGGCATTGTCTGCATCAGAAGCAGCATCACGGCCGCGGCCGTCACAAGATGTTTACGTAAAACACATTTTTTCTTCATAATCTTCCCTCGCTACTCGTTTAAATGAATATCCATCCGGACACAGTCCCCGCCTGTTTCAACCTCATATCCGCCGTAATATCCGTCCAGGTTTCCGAGACAGGCGATAAATGGTCCGTTATGATTCTTTATTACACCGATCTCCGTAGAAACTCCGAGACCTTCCAGTGTATCATTCAGCTGGTTGTACGCATGATAACCGGCCGCTTTATGGTCATGCTTCGGAAGAATCGGATAACCGTTCTTCGTAAATGCGATCATCGGCGTACACCCGTATGCTTTAACCTTTGAACGGGTGAGCGTATAATAGTCGGAAGCAGTATGTTCTGCAGTATTCAGATAATTCAGGTCGCTGACCGTCGTATACAGCTCATTGTCCCGGCTGTAGAAATCAGCCGATCCGTCTGTGCTTTCGATTCCGACCTGATTCGTCAGAAGCCACCAGAGGTCAATTCCTCTGAAATAATCAAACCACCCGTCGACTCCCATCGAATCCTTGCTTTTGTCGTTTCCGATCGTACCGTAATAATTTGCTCTGACCGCTTCCGGATGCCCGGCAGCCAGTTCTTCCAGCTGTGCTGTCGTAAATGTTACGCTCTTCTCACAGTCCGCCGCATTTCCCTTGTATATATTTACGGTAAAAGTAATATCGGCGCTTTCATTGTGAGGTGCCCTGTTATGTGTCCCGTACAATGGATCGTCACATGTTTCCGAACCTGAAAAAACAATCCTGGTAACATTCTGTATCACTCCTGTACTTCCGTCTGCTTTCTCATATACAACCGCAATCGGTCCCGCTGTCTGCGTACCGTTGGACTCCAGAGGATTTCCGTCCTCCGAAAACGCGAGAACCGCCCGCTTTTCCTCCGGCTGTTTCAGAAGCTCCGACAGCCGCAGCTCAACAGTTTCTGTTCCGGAACATTTCATGTACACTTCTCCCGATCCGGACGTATCGATGCCGCACATATCAATAAACCTGATAAAATCAAGCCCGTTAAAAACAGTACCGTTTCCGTCAGACGAAAAGGTTCTGGAAACAGCCAGCTTTTCATTATTAAGCGACTGTATCTCAAAGCAAAGCTTCACCAGCTCTTCAAGCTCAGTAACCGCGTAATTCTGCTCCTCTCCAAGGCTGTCGCCTGTCATTGTAATCGTTTTGTACAGCATTTCCTCGTCCGTGCCGGATTTTTCCCAGCAGACGGAATGAAGGCCGCTTAAAAAAGTCTGATCCTCCGCTGATGGCTCACGGTCCAGCGTCGGCGTTTTGATGACGGAACCGCCGCCGGATTCACCGGACTCCCCTTCAGAAGATGATGAAGAGACAGATGAACCGGAACCGGATGACGCATTCTCAGCTGCAGAAGCATGGCTCTTATACATTGTGACACCGATAAAAATCAAGTCTCCCGCGATCGCCGCCACACATAAAATCAATATCAGCTTCCATATTCTTCCCTTGCTGTCTTTCTTCATAACTGTCTGTCCCCTGTCTCACTTTCCGCTGAAATTCGTCCTTATTCAAAATTTGTGTATGTATAGATCTGAAGGTCCAGCTTCGTACCATCGCTTTCATCGAGTTTATTGCCGTAAATCCGCGTGCCGTCCTGCCGGAACACATATGCGCTGCCGTAATGATCATTCAACGCCTTCACAATATCCTCCGCAATCATCGTCGTATCACTTGTCAGGAAATCGTGGCCGTGAACGGCAACCGCGTCATCCAGTTCATCCAGCTCCGCACATGGCTCGCCGGGAACCGCTTCGCCATTCTCCAGCAGCTTCACCCATGTAATACATCTGATATTCCAAATTCCCTGAACATTCTTTACAAAACCGGTTCCATTCGTCTCCTGTGTATCTGCAAGAGAAATACCGGACGGGATAATCGCATCGACAGAGAAGGTCCTGACGTTATAATGGCCTGAACTTTCTGTAATGCCGCTGTAGCCCTTGCCTTCCTTCTCTTCTGCTATGGATAGAATCCCCTTCGTGACCGCGGTAACAGGAATATTCAGTGTTATATCTTCATCAGCTGTCTTCGATGCCGTTATATCTGACATGCGTGTTCCGGAAATCGTAACCTTCATATTGCTGAGAATCTTTTTTTTGACTGCGATTTTCCTGTCGAACTGAAGTGTAACCTCAACAAACTGACTCGATTCAGAACCATTGTTATATGTTTGTATAATAACATTGTTAAGTTTAGGTGATTCTTCTTCGCTGATCCTGACCGAGCCGCATCCGGAAATACCCAGCAATACGGCCGTCATGACTGAAAGCAGAAAAAAACCGGTTTCTTATTGTTCATACCCGTCCTCCAAAGCACTGTTTCTATCGTATACTATCCACCGTGCAAAGTCAATTTTTTGTTCACAGAATGTTTTAAATGTTTGCATAACAACATACAAACATCCCCATCTGTGTTATAATGCGTTGGAAGTTCAAGGTAATAAAAAGCGCACTTGTTACAGAAAAGGCTTTATTATGCTCATATTATGAAAGAGGAGGTTCAAAACATGAAACACAACAAACGATCTGCGAAGATGTTCAGCTGGATACTGGCCGCCGCCATGATTTTCAGTCTGACATCCGGAATAGGCATCAGTCCTTCCGTATATGCCGCAGACACCAATGACAGCGCCGTACAGACATCCGAAGATACGGCTGCCGCGCCGGAAAGCACAACGTCCGGAGATACGGCTGCCGTGCCGGAAAGCACAACGTCCGGAGATACGGCTGTCGTGCCGGAAAGCACAGGATCCGCTTCCTGGCAGTCATACAGGCTGTCAGCCTACAATAACACGGATACAACATACTCAGAGCCGGAGCAGCATGTTGTTCTGACGCTTACGTATGCACAGCCGGTTACGATCACCGATGAAGCAGCACTGAACAATTCCATCTTCGGCACAGATCCGACGCTTATCCTCACCATTGCCGGATCCAGCATCACCGACAGTGATTACTACCGTCCCTGCACTTACAGTGTAAGCGGCAGCGATCTTATGATCGACATGGGCAACGTAGTCGATCCGTCCAATAACAACGCTCTTGGTTTCACGGCCATCTATAACGGTTCCTTTACCGCTTCCGGGTCGATAAGCGGCATTTCCGTCGGCGGTACCGCTGTTTCATCCGATGTGAACATCGCAGAAACCAGAATCCCGGTCGGCGTTGAATTTTCAAAAGTCAGCGGCTGGGATACCAATGCAGTAACGATGCAGGTTTCTCACAAGGCAAATGTCCGTGCCATGTATCATTTTGCTGTCTATAAAGTAATCGACGATACAGCATCTCCCGCAACGGTTGTTCCTGTAACGGCCGGCACCGGCCAGATGAACGCCTACACGATGACAAGCCACGCCCACATGTTTTACACTATGACGACCGCGAATCTTGCCAAAAACATCGTCAGCGTCATGAGCAGCAGCCTGCCGACCGGTTATACCGCATCTCTCGACGGCAGCAATTTCACGGTGACTTCCTCGGATTCCGCCGATAAGCTGCGTGTCTACATGTACGATGATAATTTCATTCAGTCAAATGACTGCCAGCTTCAGATCTCCGATCCCGGTGTTTCCTTTGCCGCGGATGACGACGGAACAGTATCTGATTCTTTAAGCGGTACAGGCTCTGTCTATTTCAAGCTGAATGTCACGAATCCGGACGGACTCGCTGCGTGGGCCGCAAACGCCACGCTGACAGTAGACGGTATTGCCTACACAGTCGTCATGAGCGAGCCATCCAGCTATACAGTCGTAAATTCAAAAACCGGTAAATCAACATATTACGCCTATCTTGAAAAATACGTCGGCCGCAGAGGCACGACCTATTATCTGAACATCGCGACATCGCCGCTTAACTGCTCCGGCGGTCAGGCCACGAAACATATCATTGCCATTGATGACAAGATCGGTTCTTCCATCTCGCAGGAGGTTACGCTCTACAAATATGCAGCGAATTCCTTCCGTGTACGTTACATTGATGAAAACGGCAACATCGCCATCTCTAAAATGTATACGATGGATCAGCTCAAAAACAAGTTTGCCTCAGTTACACAAGACTACAGCACTGTCTGCACAATGGCAGGCGTCCGCACCTTCCAGGCTGAGGGCGTGCTTTTGGAAGATCTGCTGAATGACTGCGGCATAGCGATCGATGACAACATGACGATTCAGCTTCGGACAAATGATTCCACAACACAGGGGATCAATGATCCCGGCGACCGCATTGGCGAGATCACAGAAGGCTATTACAGCCCGTCCAGCTTCGACGATGACGGTTCCTTAAGTCAGGGCAGCGGTCAGTTCGATTCCACCGATCTGTTTGCGGCAAGATATTATTATCCTTCCGTTTATGACGATACAACGACGTTTTCGGATCTTGGCGGTTCCACGATCTACAGCTCCCTTAAATCGATCAGCGGTCAGCTGATCCGCAACTGGGGCACATACGCGGACACATCTGCAAAGCTGCGCAAGGTACTGCCGGCAACAGCAGATAAAACAGCTGTAACCCCGCTTATCGCATGGCAGTATACGGAATCAATATTCGGTTCCGACGGCAAAGCGATCAGTACAACGTATGACAGCACCGTGTCAAATGAAAAATCATTCCGCTTCCTCTTTGGCATTAAAGAAGAAAATGGTGAAGTTGCCCTTCAGACAACAACCTGGTCCGCTACGTACGAAGCATTCGGCATTGATTTCATTGAGAACAGTGAAGCTGTCACAAACGCCAAAGATGCGATCAGCGCAATCACGGATCCTGTAACACTTGACAGCAAAGATGTGATCGATTCGGCCCGTACAGCGTTCGACGCTGTTCCGGAAGCAGATCAGAACAAGGTAAGCAATTACAATACCCTGTGGAACGCAGAAGCGGAATACGGTATCCTTAACACCACGGATCTGATCAATAAAATCGGCACGCCGGTCACAAAGGACAGCGGTGACGCGATAGCTGCCGCGAGAGCCGCGTATGACGCACTTTCCGATGACAGCAAGGAAAAAGTCACAAACTATGACACTCTTACCGCAGCGGAAACAGCTTTTGCAGCAACACGTGTTTCCAATATTTTCACGGATGTGCACAGTACCGACTGGTTCAACGAAGGGGTACAGTTTGTATATGACAATGGCATCATGACAGGCAAGAACGCGGCTACCTTCGCTCCGAACACCGTCATGACACGCGCGGAATTCGTTACCATTCTCTACCGTATGGCCGGATCGCCAAGTGTGACCTACACAGACAAGTTCAAAGATGTAGCAGAGAATACCTTCTATGCATCAGCCGTTCTCTGGGCAAGCCAGAAAAATGTCGGAATCGTAAACGGTTACGTAAACGGGAATTTTGGTCCCAGCGATCCGATCACCCGTGAACAGCTGACACTTATGCTTTTCCGCTACGCAAAGCTGAGCGGGCTCGACACATCCGCATCAAATGATCTTTCCTCTTTCCCTGATAAGGGAAATGTAAGCGGCTTTGCTGCCGATTCCATGAAATGGGCGGTCGGAGCAGGCCTCATAACGGGAGACAGTGGAAAGCTGAACCCACAGGGAACTGCGACACGCGGTCAGGCTGCCACAATCATTTATCGTCTTTTAAAGAAGTAAGCACTTTCTGTGATATAATAATTGCATATAATAAGATGCCGGCCGGGTTTACCGGCCGGCATCTTCAAACAGGAGGCGCAATATGACGGAAAAAGCAAGCAAAATATACAGAAATATTCAGACAAAATTTACAGATATCATCAGTCAGAATCATCTCGATCTTTCCAGTATTACCATTCACAGCCGCGGTCTTTCCGCTGAGGAAGCAATCGGGAAGACAGAGCGCAAGGACTATCCGATTCTGACCGGATCGGAGGTCATGCTCCAGGCTGAATATAAAGGCGCCTTTGGCCAGGCCTTTACAGATGCTCCCTCCGATTACAGCGGCTCGTTAAAGAACATCCTTGAAATGGACATTATCCATGATCCGCACGCACGAGGCGTCTACATTGCATCTCTCAATGCTGTGCTGCGGTATCTTGGTCTGATAGAGAATACCGTTCACTGCCGGAACGCCGAACCGCCGGAATGTGCGAGGGAATATGTCCTCTGGCTTAGCGAGCGCTTTCCCGCAGGCACACATATTGCACTGATCGGTTACCAGCCTTCTCTCTTTGAGGCAATTTCAAAAGAAGATCATTTTGATCTTAAAGTTCTGGATCTGAATCCCGAAAATGTCGGACAGATACGATTTGGCGTCCGGGTAGGACACGGCATTGACGATTACGGCGATACGGTCCTTAAGTGGGCAGACCTCGTCCTGTGCACAGGAAGTGTATTCTGCAATGGAACGATGGATCGTTACGTTGATATTGACAAGAACGTTCTTTTCTTCGGAATTACGGGAGCCGGTGCATGTTATCTGCTCGGTCTTGACCGTCACTGTCCGAAATCAGCATGATTCAGCATGTAATAAGGAGGTACAGAATGTCACCAAAGAAATTCACTCACAGTATCATGAAAAAAGTCATCACACTAGTTCTTTCCATTTCCATGACCGCGGCACTTTTCCCCGCGTTTACGATTTCAGCTTCAGCCGACACCTCACCGCAGTCTGTGCGTACGCCGGTAGAAACAAGTCTGCTGAGCGTGACCGGCGCGCCTGAGTCAATCACAGTAGCGGAAGGTCATACATACGAAACAGCACTCGGGACTTCGCCGAATACGACGGTAACGCTGCCGACCGGCTGCGGATACTGTCCGTCCATGGCGGGCTGCGGCGACGGCTGTCTTGACAAATGGAGCTACTGCTCCTGTGATCCTACCCCTGTATACCGGACCCCGTATCTGGAGCTTGTAAGTGCCGGTGACGCAAGTATTGCCGCTGTCACACTGGATACGACGACAGGTAAATTGAATGTAACCGGACTTTCCAGCGGAACAACGACAGTCCAGGTCCGTACAGCTATGGACGCGCCAAGTCCGACACAGGACGATACCCAGCCAAACGCGTACGGCCGTGTATCCGCGACTGTATCAATTCCGCTTACCGTCGAAGCAAAAACACCTGACTGGACAAGCTTCTCGCTTTCCACAAACCACAGCGGCACCGTTTCCTATAGCTTTGATCAGGCAGCCGGCACCGATGACCAGGTTGTCACGATTGCACTGTCATATGACCAGGCATTGAAATTTACAGATCAAAACGCTGTCAATTCGTGTCTGGAAAGCGCGGGCATTTATGTTGCTTCCGCGTCGAATACTTTTAAATCAATCGATACCGGACTTTCGGATGACGGGAAAACATTTTATATCTACGGACATCTGACAGCAGCACCGTACGGAAGTGTCCTTACAATTCCCGCCATCGGTTCTCTGACCGGCCTTGTAAGCACAGTTACCGGAAAGACTGCCAGCCTCACGACGCTTGGGAACCCGGGGCCGATCATTCCAAACGGCATCAATTTCCAGACGGTAAAGCAAACCGTGGCCGACGGTACCGCTAATGCCTCTGTAACCACGAAAATCACCGTCCCGTCCACATCGACACGCAGCATGATCCACATCCTGCTTCTGAAGAACGGACTGCCCGCTTATGAGACAGACACATATAATTCAAACTGCACCGCGCATGATCACGATTATCTTACAATGACAGCAGCGAAATTTGTCAGTCTTTTATACAGCAAAACGGACAGCGGCACGGAAACAGGCTATCTGTACAGCAGCTTCAAGGATGGCTATACATTCTCGACTGACAATGATACCGTAACAATAACGGCGAAAGGTTCATCCGTCGGTGATGTGCTCGATCTGCGGCTTATCGCGTATCCGGTCGACCGTGATACAAAGGCCGATAAGACAGCACTGGAAGCAGCGCTTACTGCCGCTTCCGCCATTAATACAGCTTCCTATTCAGCGGACAGTGTTAAAGCACTTACCGATCAGATCGCCATTGCAAAAGCAGCCGATAGCAGCAATAATTACACGCAGTCCGAAATCGATTCAGAAACAGCCGCTCTTACGGGCGCCGCGGCCGGTCTCGTATATCCTGCTCCGACACTCAACGCAGCTTCCGTATCAAAGCTTGTAAAAACCGGCACCAATCTTTCCATAAAGCTGGACAACGCTTCCGAAGCATGGATAAACAATATTTCCAGTGTAACCGTGGGTACCCAGACTCTTGACCGTTCACAATACAGCCTGACTATAAGCGGCACTACAGCCACCCTGACTTTGATCCGGACGGATGACAAACCGATCGTTTCAGGAACCGGCAGAACCGAAACAGCCGGACTTACGATCAAAGCCGCAGGCTACGAGGACGTTCAGAAAGATCTCACATTCCATAATTACAACGCTTCCACCCTGCAGATCCGCGTTGTTGACGGTGACGGCAATATCATTCCCGCCAGAACATATTCACGCAGTGATCTGACCTCCATGGAGGAAAATGGCGACGCCTCCTATCAGACAATCTGCGGCATGGCAGGGCTGCGGACATTTAAAGCCAAAGGTGTGCTGCTCACAAATATCCTTTCAAACGCCGGTGTTCCGTTTACCGGCGGCATGACACTGAAGCTGCGCACAAATGACTGCGCGGCCTCAGAAAATGACTCTGAGACGGATAACGCCTATTATTCAAAAGGTTCTTTTACATATGAAGATCTTCTCGGTCAGAAACGTTATTATTTCCCTAATGTCTATTCAGACCCGCTGCGTACAAACATTCTGAACGCCGGGAAAATGGATGATACCGTAAGGAATCTGATCGGAACAAGCGGCGATGCCGTGGAAGTAACACCGATGATCGGACTTGAATACACGGAAACGATTTTCCGGGACACTTCAGGAGCAGCACCGTCCAATAGTTACAGTTCCCTAATTTCGAACGAACGCTCGTATCGCTTTCTGTTCGGACTGGCGATGGACCCGGACAATACAGCTTCCATTGCCAGCGTAACGACTACCTGGTCAGCGACATACTGCGCTTTCGGCATCGATATTTCCGCGCCGGATAATCATGACAAAAAGAACACGGAAGCACTGATTTTCTCAATCGGAACTGTCACAAAAGACAGTGCAGCGGCTATTAAGAGCGCCAGAGACGCTTATGATGCCCTTCCGTCTTATGAACAGGCAGTCATTTCCAATTACAGCACGCTGACAGCCGCCGAAAATGCCCTTGCGGATCTAGGCAAGGTTGAAAATATTTTCACGGATGTACCGGCCGGAACGTGGTACCATGATGCTGTTCAATACGTTTACGACAGGAATATCATGACAGGGATGCGCGCAGCGGATTTTGGAACCACCGTTACGCTTCCCCGCGCTCAGTTTGTCACAATGCTTTACAGAATCGATGGTTCTCCGGCTACCGTTTATACACCGAAATTCCTTGATGTTCCGGACAATGCCTTCTATTCTCTCGCTGTCATATGGGCAAGCGACAGCTCCCGTAAAATCGTCAGCGGATATAATAAGGATTATTTCGGATCCTCCGACAGTGTCACACGTGAGCAGATAGCCACAATCCTTTACCGCTACGCAAATTACAAAGGATATGACACCGGAAAAACAGCCGATATATCGAATTATCCGGATGCCGGCAATGTAAGTGCCTACGCAAAAGCCGCCATGGAATGGGCTGTCGGCACAGGAATCATCTCAGGCAATAAAGGATACCTGAATCCTCAGAAAACAGCGATCCGCGCAGAATGCGCCATAATCCTGATGCGGTTTCTAATGAATTACAGTTCATAATACACTTTAAAAAGCCGGTACAAAGCAATGTTTCCATTTTCTGCTTTGTACCGGCTTTTTTATTGTACGTCCTTATAAAAACGGGAATATATTCTTAACTGTTTTTCCTTCTTCCGTTTCTGCTTCGATCACTTTCGAGCGAATACCGTACATTCTCCGAATCAGCTCCGGCGTAATGACGGTATCCGCCATACCTGTCACAATCTCGTTTTTTCCTGTAATCGCGGCTGCATGCGCACCACAGAGAAACGCGTGCTCCGGATGGTGCGATGAAAAAAGGATGCTGATTCCCTTTTCCGAAAGGAGCTGCATCTGTTTCAGAATCTGAACCTGATTGCCATAATCCAGATTCGACGCCGGTTCATCCATAAGAAGCATCCCAGGCTGCTGCGCGATCGCCCGTGCGATCAGTACCATCTGTCGTTCCCCGCCGCTAATCTCGGTATAAATTTCATCCTTCAGATGAAGAATGCCAAGCTCTTCCATTACTTCTTCCGCTATTTGCACATCTTCCGCTTCCGGAGAATGGAAAGTATCCAGATACACGCTTCTGCCCATCAGTACAATTTCTTTTACCGTAAAGGGAAACGGCGGTGTATGATACTGCGGCACATATGCGATTTTTTTTGCCAGAAGGCGGCGCGGCATACCATCCAGTTTTTCTCCGTCACACGTCATTGTACCGCCAAGCGGCGGAATGCCTCCCAGAATCGTACGGAAAAGCGTCGTCTTTCCGATTCCGTTTGCGCCGAGAACACACCAGATCTCTCCCTTGCCGACCGTCAGACTGATGTGCTCCAGCACAGTTTTCGTTCTCTTCTTATCCATGCGGTAACCGCATGAAAGATCATTCAGTTCCAGCATGCGGTTCCTCCTCTGCCTGATGTCACGGATCCTGCCGGTTCAGTATCTTCTGTGCCTGATCGTATGTCAGGTCATACTGATAAAACGTCTTGTAAAATGTCACAACCTCAGATGGCATATCAAGATCCGCAAAAAGATCCGGATGCAGGATCTTAGCCATATTCATCATCAGAAGTACTTTTTGAAGTCCCATATCCCAGTAAAAGACTCCGGAAGGAGTCAGGTAAATCTGCTTTTCAGTAACAGCGTTGATATCCTTGTACTGATCGTCCGAATTGATATCATTTTTAAGCTGCTCTACCGTTTCGCCTTCACCGATCCCGCCGTGATCGATAAAAATAAAATCCGGATTCCAGGAAGCTAGCTGCTCAAAATTGATCTGCGTGTGGTTTCCTGCCTTAAGACCGGCTGTGACAGCCTTCCCTCCGGCAGCTTCGATCACTTCCGGAATGTCAGAATACGATCCGTACGTTGTAAGCAGATCGATTCCTGCGTAATACACAAACGGCCGGTCACTGTCTGAAAGCCCGGAAGTCCGTGACGTGATGTACTGATATTTCTCGTCAAAATAAGCATTGTACGATTCGGCTTTTTCAACCGCGCCATTCCCCAGGGCGTGCGCGTATACCAGAAGAAGCTTTTTCATTTCATCCAGGTTCTTCGTCGTTGTGCCGGGAACGTAGCATATTCCTGCTTCTTCAAGCTGCTTTTCCTCATTCGGGCGCGGGAAAGAAAAGACAAGATCAGGATCGTATTTCATCAATTCTTCGAAGCTCACAGATGTATGGACATTCTCCAGGCAAGGCAGACTGCCGATTCTGGAAAAGACGACGGAGGCCCACGGAAAATCATCCTTCTGCACATCAGAGCAGACAACAATCTTATCCTCCTGGCCGAGTACAACAAGTGCTTCATACGATGGTCCGTAAACAGCCGCAAGCCTTTCCGGATCGACCGGAACACTTAAGCGGCTGCCATCGAGATTATTGATTGTCTTTTCTGTATCCACGCTCGCGGAATCTTCTTTTCCGACATATTTGTTGCCGAAATTATCTTCAATCGTCAGTCCGTACGGTGCGTCAAGGGTATTGAAATCCTTCTTGCTGACAGAACCTGCAGTTCTTTCCGTCAGCGTAACAGTATTTCCCTGCTGCTCCGAAACGTCCCACAAATCATCAGCCCGTTCCACCGCTTCCGCAATCGCAGCCGCCGCGTCCTCCTGTGTTGCCCCAACATAAAGATGCGCAGGCTGGTCGGCACAGTCCCCGCAGCTGTTGCTTGCTTCATCCTGATATACATTGATGTCATAATTCAGAAAAGATAGCACACCGGGTTTTTCAGCACTTCCCGTTACCGTAAGTGTATATGCAATTTTGCTTTTGCCGCAGCCGCAGCATACAAGAAGAATCATAATGAGCAGCGCGGAGGCCGCATACGTATATTTTTTCATTTTTATCCGTCACTTTACAGAAAGCTCTTCCGACCGCGGGACAGCAGAAAGAGAAAAAACGGTGCTCCGATAAGAGCCGTCAGAATACCAAGCGGCACTTCCTGCGCTGAAACACACCGGGCAGCGTCGTCCACCAGTATCAGAAAGAGTGCGCCAAATACTAGTGTTACCGGCAGAAGACGCCGGTAATCAGGTCCTGTAATCATTCTGCATATATGCGGTATCAGAAGACCAACCCAGCCGATCATTCCGCCGATTGCCACGGATGACGATGTCAGAAGTGTCGCTGACAGAATCACGATAAAACGTGTCAGCCGTACGTTGACGCCCATGGATCCGGCTTCTTCATCACTGAAGCAGAGGACATTCAGCTGCCACCGTAGCAGAAGAAGCGGTACTGTTCCGATCAGCACAGGTACCAGCAGTGTCAGGACATCAGATCTGGAAACATATTCCAGCCCTCCCATCAGCCAGAATGTAAGGGCCGGCAGTGTATCATACGGATCTCCGATATATTTGACGATCGAAATTCCCGCTGAAAAAAGAGCTGTCACAACCATACCGGAAAGGACGAGCATCAGCACACCTCCACGATCGCTGCTCTTCATAGAATTGCTGACGAGGTATGCCAGCGCGACGGCCCCGAGACCGAAAAAGAATGCCATGAGCTGTATCGCGGGCGCATTCAGGTTAAGCAGTATTCCTATCGCCGCTCCGAAGCTGGCTCCGGACGAAGCGCCAAGTATATCCGGCGCCACCATGGGATTGCGCAGAATTCCCTGATAAGCCGCACCGGAAACGGAAAGCGATGCTCCGATCATAAGCCCGGCCAGTATTCTCGGAAAACGGCTGCTCCAGAAAACAGTTCTTGTCATGCGGGCAATGCCATCCGCCGTCCCGCCGCCTGTTTTCTCCCGAAACAGCTGGATCAGTTCATGGAAACTTATCGCGTACCGCCCGGCCATCATGGACAATATGACGGCGGCAGCCAGGCATAGAATAAGGACAGGCATAATAAGCCTTTGATGCCTCTTCAAGCTACTTCTCCGGAAGAACCACAGTCAGCTCGTCACCTTCCGAAATTGTACCGCCGTGAAGTACCTTTGTAAAAACACCTTCCCGCGGCATGATGCAGTCGCCCATCTTCTTAAAAATTTCACAGCCCTGATGACACTTCTTGCCGATCTGGGTCAGCTCCAGCTCTACATCATTGCATTTAAACCTCGTTCCGACAGGAAGCTTCGCAAAATCGATTCCCTCCACAACGAGATTCTCACCGAACGCGCCGTCTTCCACTTCCGCGCCGCGCGCACGGAACTCATCAATCTTGTCCTTGGAAAGAAGGCTGATCTGACGGTGCCACTTTCCCGCGTGCGCATCCGTTTCGATCCCCCAGTCGTCAAGGATCCTGACCGAATGCACATTTCTCTTCTGTGTACCCTTTGCTTCACTTAAACACGTTGCTATAACTTTTCCCATTGATATCTGCCTCCAGTTAACGAAGAAAACCCTCGTTTTATTTATTTTTAACACACGAGCGAAAAGCCCTTCCGTTTATCAGATTCGCAAGCTCCTTTGAAAGCTCGGCAGGCGGCACCCGGTCCGTATCGTGAAACCAGCATACTATGACACGTGTCAAAGCTCCCGAAAGGAAGTCATATTCATATTTGTTCCCGGTCCTGCCGGAAAGCGCGTACGCGGAAGGCAGAAGCTCATCCAGAAAGGCCTGAATCTCATCCGCCAGAATATCGGCCGGGCTGCCATTCTGCAGAAGTTCCAGCAGACTGGCATTCTGCCGCTGAAAGCTGTCAAATACACGTATGATGTCCTGCAGGGACAATGCCTCCCTCGTCCGCAGCATCTGCAGAAATGGCTCCAGACGTCCGCGCAGACAGCAGCGGATAATATCTTCCTTGGTGTCGAAAAAATTATAGAATGTCTGCCTTGAAAGATCCGCCTTGCGGCAGATATCCCTTACCGTTATTTTCGAATAATCGTTCTCCTTAAGCAGTGCAAACAATGCCTCTATCAGCCATTCACCCGACTGAACCGCCACCGGGTTCGATCCTTCATACATATGCATCCTCTCCGGACTTCCCAATATTCACTGCTTTGCAAGATATGCCCTTAAATCTCCAAGACGCCTTCGCATCTCTTCATATCCGTGATCATAGAAGTGCATCAGATTGTCATAATCCTTCTCCGCTCTTGCGATCAGCGGAATCGACGGCCGAAGGACAAAAATCCTGCCGGCCTTCTCAAGCTTGTCCAGATATTCGGTCGTCTTATTGTAATGGATATACCGAAGCTGCATCGCACGGATCAGATTCGGATAATCACAGTAACGGCGCTTCGCGACACGCAGCTCTGCCCTGCTCATCGGCTCCTTCATATAAGCGGCATTTCTTGTAAGGATCGCGACAATCCTGTGATTGCCATATGTCTTGGCACGTTGGATCGGCACTGAATCCGCCACACTGCCGTCCACATACGGTTCCCCGTCGATCGTTACAACCGGCGACACAAACGGCATGCTGCTGGAAGCCGTCAGATACTTCATAAGCTTCTCCCGGTCGCCCTTCTGCGCGGTCTTGTACTCGGCACGGCCCGTTCTGCAGTTCGTAACAACGATCTCGCACTTCATCGGTGAATCAAAAAATGTATCATAATCAAACGGAAAAAGGTCATTCGGATACCGGTCGAACAGCATTTCCATGTCAAAAAGGCTGTGCTGTGTTATAAGACTCTTCATTCCGATGTATTCCAGTTCCTTCTCCTTGTGAATCATGCAGTCCCGCGTACGTCCGATCTGGCGTGAGACATAATCCGCCGCATTGCTGGATCCTGCAGAAACCCCGATCACATGAGAAAGATATATGTTCTCTTCCATGAGACAGTCAAGCGCTCCTGAAGAAAATACACCCCTGGCGGCTCCGCCCTCCAGGATAACGGTGCCCCTTATCAGGTCTGTGTCACTTGTCTGCGTCATGAAAATCTTCCCCTTCCTCCGCGTCTACAATATCACCGGATAAATCCGTCAGCTGGGAATCCGTATCGCTTGCAGCCTCGGCAGCCGATGCTGCCTTCTCGAACCGTCTTGCAGCCCCGGAAAGGGCCAGGATAATCCAGAGATCCGTCAGTCCGTCTATAATCAGGAAAATTCCCACGATCATGAACGGAATCGCATTCGTGTCATAAATAAAGAGCAGTATACCCATTACCGCCGTCACCAGTGCAAAAACAAACGACAGCCACCAGTTCTTGTAATTGAACGATTTCATTTCCGAAGCGAACTGAAAATCCGCGATGCTGCTTATCAGAAGAATCCCGCCGAAGATCCAGGAAATGATCTGCAGAAAAACTGACGGGTTAAATGCAATCACAGCCGCAAGGCACAGGAACAGCACGCCAAGCACAAGATTGACGGGATAAAACATCGCCATCGCTTTCTTATGAAAGCCGGTAAAAAGCTGAAGTACACCGCATACAGCCATCACTGCAGCCAGAATATAGCACACAACCGTCCCGACATCCTCTGAACGCATCACCATAAAGACACCCAGCGCGATATAAAGCAGCGCGATAATAATATTATTTCCTTTGAATTTCTTCCAGGCTTCTTTCATCTTATGGCACCTCCAATGAGTGATAATTAATATTTTAATATTCAATTATCATACCACAAACACGATGTACGGGCAACGAAAATGGCAAGATTCCTTAAATCTCATCTCTTGCCATTTGTCTGCTTCCATGATATCATAACCATTGTCGCAGAGAAGACAAATAAAATTAATTTCATGCAGGAGAAGCTTCAGAATTATGATAAGCACAGCGAACATTTCCCTGCGTCTGGGCAAAAAGGCGCTTTTTGAAAATGTTAACATCAAGTTCACGGAAGGAAACTGCTACGGCGTAATCGGTGCAAACGGAGCAGGCAAATCCACGTTTCTGCGTATTCTGTCCGGCCAGCTGGAGCCGACAAGCGGCGAAGTCATCATGACACAGGGCGAACGTCTTTCCTTTCTTCAGCAGGATCAGTTCAAATACGACGGACATA
>Ga0160425_1001741_pt1 | contig 19481 bp, 15 predicted proteins | sample BioMet8_FD_108193 | JGI IMG/M metagenome (GOLD analysis project Ga0160425, IMG submission 108193) | Microbial communities from bioreactor (seeded with sewage sludge) at Lawrence Berkeley National Lab, California, USA - Biofuel... | ecosystem: Engineered > Bioreactor > Anaerobic > Unclassified ...
AAAAAAGGTGGATATGACGGATTGGAAATAGACTATGAAGGTCTATGGAAAGATCCGGACTTGGTGAAAAAATACCAACTGTTTCTCCAACAATTGGCGGCAGAAAGTGCGAAGGCAAATCTGCCGGTGCGAATTATTTTAGAGCCATCGGCATCTTTTGGCCAGATTAATTGGCCCCAGGGACCGGAATATGTTGTGATGCTTTACAATCTCTATGGTACTCATAGCACACAAGACGGACCCAAAGCCAATGCCTTATTTATAGCTAAAACAATCCTAAGCATGAGCTATTTGCCGGAAAATAAAGGTGTGGCCTTTTCTCTGGGAGGATGCAGATGGTTAGATGGCAGTAAAGGAGTGTTCCTTAGCACTGCAGAGGTCAGGGGACTGGATAAATATAAAAAAGGAGAGCCTATCAGAGATGCTATAAGCCATGCCATGCATTTTACCTATGAGAAAGCAGGAAAAACAGGGGTGTGCTGGTATGCTGATACTGAGACTTTACGTTACTGGACCAGTATTGCCAAGACACTGGGCATCAAAAAAATATTCTTATGGCGACTGGGACACAATTTTTAAGTATGAACACAGTACTTAAATATTAGAGACAAGAAATTTTATGAACTTTTAAACCTTAATTGGCTTGAAAGTTCATTATTTTTTGTTTAAGACGTTACAAAACACAAAGTATACAAAAAACTTTCAAGAAATTTGTAATTTTTACTTGAAAATAAAGAAAAACTTATATACAATATAACACGTAACTTCGAACTTTAACTATTTATGAGGGGGCTTTATTCAATGAAGAAAATTAAAAGCGTACTGGTTGCTAACCGGGGAGAAATCGCTATTCGTGTTTTTCGTGCCTGCAATGAATTGGGCATTAGAACCGTAGCTATTTACTCAAAAGAAGATGCATTATCCATGCATCGCAATAAAGCTGATGAAGCTTATTTGGTTGGCAAAGATAAAAGCCCTACAGATGCTTATCTGGATATTGACGATATTATCCGGATTGCCAAGGAACACGAAGTAGACGCTATTCATCCCGGCTATGGTTTCCTTTCGGAAAACAGTGATTTAGCAAAACGCTGTGCGGAAGAAGGCATCATTTTTATCGGGCCTCGTATTGAACATTTGATTATGTTCGGTGATAAAATCAATGCCCGTTTACAAGCACAGGCTGCCGGTATTTCCATGATTCCCGGCAATACCAGTCCGGTTCAGAGTCTGGAGGAAGTTAAAGAATTTGCCAAAGAATATGGCTATCCCATTATGATTAAAGCCGTTAACGGCGGCGGCGGACGTGGTATGCGTGTTGTTTATTCAGATGACAAATTAGCTGACGCTTACAGCATGGCCAAAAGCGAAGCTAAAAAAGCTTTTGGTAATGATGCTATTTATCTGGAAAAATACGTGGAGAATCCTAAACACATAGAAGTGCAGATTATCGGTGATAACTATGGCAATATAGTTCATCTATACGAACGTGATTGTTCTGTCCAAAGGCGTCATCAGAAATTAGTAGAAATTGCTCCGGCTTTTTCTTTGAGTCCTGAATTCCGCAAGAGAATCTGTGATGCAGCTGTTAAGCTTATGACCAAGGTTAAATACGTAAGCGCCGGTACTGTAGAATTTCTAGCTACTAGGGACGAAAAATTTTATTTCATAGAAGTTAATCCAAGAATTCAGGTTGAGCATACAGTAACGGAAATGATTACCGGTATTGATATTGTACAAACTCAAATTAAAATTGCCGAAGGTTATGAACTGCACAGCGCAGAAATAGGTATTCCCGAACAGGATAAAATCGATTGTCACGGACATGCTATTCAGTGCCGTATTACCACTGAAGACCCTGCTAATAATTTCATGCCTGATACCGGTAAACTGATTGCTTATCGCAGCGGTGGCGGTTTTGGGGTGCGTCTGGACGGCGGCAATGCTTATACCGGCAGTATTATTACTCCTTATTATGATTCCTTGTTGGTTAAGGCTACTACTTGGGGTTTGACTCATGAAATAGCTATTTCCAAAATGCTCCGCTGTCTGAAAGAATTTCGTATCAGAGGTGTTAAGACCAATATCCTGTTCCTGGAAAATGTTTTGCAGCATCAGGATTTCATTGACGGGTCTTACGATACAGGCTTTGTGGACAAAAACACAGAACTCTTTATTTTCCCCAAGACCAAAGACCGTGGCACTAAGCTGCTGCACTATATTGCAGACGTTACGGTTAACGGTTACGGTACAGGCGGACCGCAACCTAAACCTAACTTTGTGCCATTGAAAATGCCTGTTTACCAAAAAGGGGCAATGCCCAATGGAACCAAGCAAATCCTGGATGCTAAAGGTCCGGAAGGATTGGCTAAATGGGTACAGAGCCAAAAAGAAGTTCTCTTTACAGATACGACTTTCCGTGATGCTCATCAGTCTTTGTTTGCTACCAGACTGCGGACGGCGGATATGCTGCGAGTAACAGAACAGACTGCAGCCAAGCTGCCCAATTTATTTTCTTTTGAATGCTGGGGTGGTGCTACTTTTGATGTGGCTTATCGGTTCTTGTATGAAAGTCCTTGGGAAAGACTCAGGGAAATGCGGGCCAAAGCTCCTAATATTTTGTTCCAGATGCTGGTTCGTGGTGCCAATGCTGTTGGTTATACCAGTTATCCGGATAATGTAGTTAAAGAATTTATTAAATTGGCGGCTGCAAACGGCGTAGATGTGTTCAGAATTTTTGATAGCCTTAATGGTTTATCTAATATGCGTTTATCCATAGATACCGTTCGGGAATGCAACAAAGTAGCAGAGGTGGCCTTCTGTTATACGGGGGATATTCTTGATAAGACAAGATCAAAATATGATTTAGCTTACTATGTAAATCTGGCTAAAGAATTAGAAAAAGCCGGTGCCAATATTATTGCCATTAAAGATATGGCCGGGTTGATAAAACCGGAAGCAGCTTATGCTTTGATTTCAGCTCTGAAAGATGCCGTAGACCTGCCTATTCATCTCCATACTCACAGCCTTAGCGGCAATGCTATTTATACCTATGCTAAAGCTATTGATGCAGGAGTGGATATTGTAGATGTGGCTATGTCAGCTATGAGCGGCGGCACTAGCCAGCCTAGCAGCGCCAGCTTGTACTACGCTTTGGAAGGCAATCCCCGCCAACCGAAACTGGACGTTAACGCATTGAATGAGTTGTCCCATTACTGGGAAACAGTACGTCCTTATTACAAGGCTGCAGATAAAACAGAATCAGCACCTAACCCGGAAGTTTATTTACATGAAATGCCCGGTGGCCAATATACAAATCTTAAGCAGCAGACCATAGCTTTAGGCCTCATGGACAAATGGGAAGACGTTAAGGTGATGTACCATAAGGTCAACATGATGTTTGGAGATATAATCAAGGTTACTCCTTCTTCTAAGATTGTAGGGGATATGGCACTATTTATGGTGCAGAACAAATTGACAGAAGAGGATATTTACAATAAAGGGGCAGAACTTGATTTTCCTGCTTCTGTGGTGGGATTCTTTGGAGGCAGTATTGGCGTGCCTTATCAAGGTTTCCCTGAAAAACTTCAAAAGATTATTCTCAAGGGTAAAGAGCCACAACTAGGCCGGCCCGGAGATTATCTACCACCGATGGATTTTGCTGCTGTAAAAAAGCATTTGGCAGATGAGGGCTCAGCAGCAACTCCTGAGGCAATATCTTCTTCCTGTTTGTATCCGAAAGTTTATGACGATTGGATCAGCATCAGAAAAGAATTTGGAGATTTAGCAGTATTAGATACGCCTACTTTCTTTTTCGGTCTCAAACCCGGCGAAGAAATTCATGTAACCATCGAACAAGGCAAGATGCTGATTATTAAATTAATCAACATCAGCAAGCCGGACAAAAACGGTATGCGTACTGTGACCTTTGAGTTTAACGGGGCACAAAGGGAAGTAGAAGTCAAAGACAAGCAGACCAAGGTAACAGGAAAAGTAGCTGTGAAAGCAGACAAGGATAATCCCGGTGATGTAGGGGCTACTTTGTCAGGTACAGTTGTTAAGGTACTGGTACAAAAAGGCCAGCATGTGGCCAAGGGTGAGTCGTTAATAGTAACGGAAGCCATGAAGATGGAAACCACTCTTACTGCACCTATTGACGGTATTGTCGATGAAATTTTGGCAGCTCAAGGCAGCCGTATTGAAAGCGGCGACTGCTTAATTAAAATCAGCGTGTGCTAAACCACACACTGTAGGACACGAAAGTGCCTCTAAAGCAAGGAAATACCTTGCTCTAGAGGCACTTGTTATGCTAGTATAAATATGTTGAGGTGGTGCCCTCTTACGCAAAAAACTGTGTGCTTTTTGCTGCGGAATATCAGTAACACTGAATTCTGAGGAGGTGATGTTTATGAGTGATTATGAATTATTTATCGTCTTTCTGGCGATACAATCCATAATTGTGGGTTTAATACTTAAGTGTATTGATCTGGCTTTTAAACAAAAAGACAACTGCCCCTAACCCAAAGGAATAGCAGTTGTCTTATGCAATTCTGCGGAAGGGGTATCACTACCTCAACCTTTTTTTATATTGTATCACAATATGGCTAACCTGCCAAGAAAAATAATGGTGTTAAGTCACATCTCAAATTAAAAATTTTATACACTTATTAGTATATAACGTATATAATAGACCAAAAGAGGTGCTTACAATGACAAAATCGTTAATTATATATTATTCCTGGTCTGAAGCAGCCAATACCAAACATATTGCCGAAATAATCCGGCAGCAAACTGAAGCTGATGCTTTTCGTGTCAAAACAGTCAAACCATATCCGGATACATATGCAGCCTGTGTAGCAAAGGCAGGCATGGATATTTTAAGCAGTACTTTACCGGAACTGCAAAAAATCCCGGCAGATTTAAATGACTATGACACTATTTTTTTGGGTACTCCAATTTGGTGGGGAAATATGTCACAGCCAATTAAGAGCCTGGTTAAGCAAGTGGATTTTAGCGGGAAAAAACTTTTGCCTTTTTGTACTCATGGAGGTGGCGGCAAGGGAAAATACTTTGCTAAGCTGTCTGAAACATGTAAGGGAGCAATTATCGGCACAGGAATAGCTTTTTTGAAAAACGGCGGGCCGGAAGCGGAAACGCAAATTAGTGACTGGCTGAAACAAAACGGAAATATGTTATAATGGCAAGAAGAAAATAACAAACTAGTTGCTAAAGGTGCGAGATGAAAAGATTTTTTGGGGTTTGCCTCACATTAATATTTATACTTATTGCTAGTGGCTGTGGTTCAAGAGCCACTAGCAATAAGTATGTGGATTTTCGCAAAACAGTTCCCATGCCAACCACAACAAAGAGACCAAATGATGAACATGCACTAAAGGTTGCTATTGCTTCTGTACTTTTGCCCCAGGATACGGTAACGTCTTACCGGACCATAGCAGATTATCTTGGTAGGAAGCTGAAAAGGCCTGTTATGATAATCCGCAAGAATAGCTATGCAGAAATTGCTCTGTTATTGTTAAACGGGGGAGCCGATATGGCTTTTTTCTCTTCAGGGGGTTATGCTAATTACAGTGAGGTAAAAGGTATTGAACTTTTGGCATCACAGCAAAGAATGGGCTTGCCCTATTACCAAGGATATCTCCTTGTCACGGCAGATAGCGATATTCATTCCATTGAAGATTTGCGTAATAAAACAGTAGCTTTCACGGATCCCTTAAGTTATTCCGGACATACTTTTTTGGTTAAGGAACTGATTAAAAGGGGCCATACTCCTGAAAACTTTCTGGGACGCTATATTTATACTGAAAGCCATGATGCCTCATTCAAAGCTTTGATTAACAGAGTGGTGGATGCAGCACCTGTGAGCCGCATTGTATATGATAGAGCGAGAATTTCCGACCCGGATATTGACGAAAAATTACGAATTATTGCTATATCTCCACCGGCAGGCATAGGACCTGTAGTGGCCGGTAAAACTTTAACGGCGGCAGAAAAAGCAACTTTAAGGAAAAGTCTTTTGAGCCTGCATAATGATCCTGAAATGAAAAAGGCCTTAGGCCGTTTATCAATTGATAGATACGTAGAGCCTCGGGAAGAGCTGTTTGAACCTATAAGAAAAATGGTGCTGGATAATGGTGGACAACCATGATAAAAGACAGCTTCAAGTTTTTACATCTGAGATCATTTTACTACAGAATTTTAGCAATGGGATTTTTTATCATTGCTTTATTAAGTGTGATTTTAGGATGGATATTTTGGAAGTCTTTTAATGACACCATCGTGCAGCAGTTAGATAAGCGAGGAGAGGAAATCGCCAAGCATTTAGCAGGGGTAAGTGCTAATTATATTTTAACGGAAGATGTTTATACTTTGTATGAAACCATTGCGCAAATGGAAAAGAGCAGTGAAGATGTTCGCTATATTCTTGTCTTAGATTATAAAGGACGAATTTTAGCTCACACTTTTAAAAATGGTATTCCCCGAGAATTGGGTTTGGATGTGATGGGATTGACGGAACCCAGAAAATCTATATTTAATTCTAACGAAGGTATTATTCATGATTTAATGGCACCTATAGATAAAGGAACGATCGGTTATGTGCGTGTTGGTATGACCGAGGCTAATGTGCGTAATGCTATGTATCGACAGCTGCAATTTGTCTTTTGGGCGATTTTGCTGGTTTGTGTACTGGCTTGTTTCCTTTCCAGCAGTATTTCCGGCTATATAACAAGACCATTAAGACAATTGGCCAGAGTTGCTGATGCCATCAGAAATGGTAACCATGAAATTAAGGCGAATTTATGCGGAGATAGGGAAATAGATAAACTTGCTTCTGATTTTAATGATATGACCACGAGTCTGATTAAAGCCAATAAAGATAATGAGGAATTACTTAAAGAGCTGCAAAACAAAGAACAAATGCGAGGTACGTTAATTGCCAAATTAATGACAGCCCAGGAAGATGAACGGAAGCGTATTTCCCGTGAGTTTCATGATGAAACCAGTCAGGCTTTGACATCGTTAATGCTAACCATGCGTGCTCTTTCTGCAAACGCCCAAAATGAAGAGCAAAAGCAGGCATTGCTTTTAGGACGTGATGTAGCTGCCGATATTTTGGCAAAAGTACGCAATCTGGCAGTGGAACTGAGACCACCTGAGCTGGATGATTTAGGCTTGGGAGCGGCTATTATCCAATATAGCAATAAATTCGCTTCAGATCATCACTTAAAACTTAATTTGCTGATTTCAGGAGAAGAGGAAAATGTGGATGGGCAAATATCCATGGCTATTTACAGAATTGTTCAGGAAGGATTCAGCAATATTGCCCAGCATTCTAAAGCAGATTGTGTTTCTCTGAAAATAGATTTCAAGAAAGAAGCTATTGAGCTAATCCTGTCTGATAATGGCAAAGGTATATCTGATGATGATTTGCTAAAGGCGAAGGAAAAAAGACGTTTAGGACTTTATGGCATGCAGGAACGGGTAGAATTGTTGCAAGGAAAGATGGAAATCAGAGAGTCTGCTGAGGGTGGTGCGGAACTAGCTGTTACCATACCTCAGAATAAAGGCAAAATGGGGTAAAATTTTGTTTTTTGTAAGTATTGGTAATCACGGGGAAGGAGACGCCAATGAAAACAAAAGTTAGGATATTACTGGCAGATGATCATAAATTGCTGCGGGCCGGTTTAAAACTGTTATTACAGGGACGTAAAGATTTGGAAGTTGTGGCGGAGGCGGAAGACGGAATACAAACTTTGGAATTGTTTGATGCTTTCCAGCCGGATCTGGTATTATTGGATTTGTCCATGCCGGGATTAAATGGTTTAGATTGTTTAAAAGAAATAAAAAGTCGCAATCTTAAGACCAAAGTTTTAGTGCTTACCATGCATGAAGATGAAAATCATATACGCTTGGTTATGCAGGCAGGGGCAGCCGGTTATATAAAGAAAAGTGCTGCTGATATAGAATTATTCACAGCCATTGATACGGTATTAAGAAATAAAATATATTTAAGTTCTCAGGATTCGGATATGCTATTGCAGAATTTGTTGCAGAAGGAAGAACCCAAAGCCGATCCCAAAGCTCCTTACACTATTTTAAGCCCCAGGGAACGTGAGGTTTTGCGTTATATGGTACGGGGCTATTCTATGACCGAGATAGGAGAAAAATTAAAACTCAGTATTAAAACCGTAGATACTTATAAAGTCCGCTTAATGGAGAAACTGGAATTTACCAAAAAAAGCGAATTGGTAACTTATGCACTGAAGTACGGGCTATTAAAAGATTCTGATGTTAAAGCAGGTAAATAAGCAAATTTTAAAGTGTGAAAAGCCGTAATTTTGTGTCGGATAAAATCCGACAGGAAGTTACGGCTTTTTTCCGCTACTAAACAAACAGGAATTATGCGACAATTCAGATAAAAGCTAGACACCCTAAGGAGGTTGAATTCTAAATGAAAAAAAGTATGATGTTTTTGGCTGGGGCTGCGGTATGCAGTATGTTATTAGGAGGATGCGGGGGCGGGTCTAAACCAGGTGCACCGGCCGCCGGCAATGACAGCAAAAAGTTGATTGTTTATACGTCAATGAAAGAGAATCTGATTAAAGGCATAGTTAATGGTTTTAAAAAGAAATATCCTGACATTCAGGTTGATTATCAATCAGCCGGTGCCGGCAAACTGATGGCTAAGATTGCTGCAGAAAAACAGAGCGGTAAAATTTTGGCGGATGTTATTTGGACAAGTGAAGTGCCGGATTTTTACAGTATGAAAAAACAAGGTATGCTGGAAACTTATAAGACCCCTGTTTTAAAAGAATTGGTAAATCCTTTCCAGGATTATGATGGTTCTTTTACTGCTGCCCGTTTGGGAACTCTTGGTATTGTTATTAATACAGATAAGATAAAAAATCCTCCTACGGCCTGGAGCGATTTAATGAAACCCGAGTATAAAAAGGCTTTTGGTATGGCTAATCCTGCTTTGTCAGGAACATCTTATATGAGTATTGCTATTTTGGAAAAGAAATTCGGCTGGAAATTCTTTGAACAATTAAAAGCTAATGGTGCCCGTATTGGTAAAGGTTCCGGTGAAGTTATTGATGATACTTCTTCAGGAGAGCTTTCTGCCAGCTTAGGGGTAGATTATATTACTAACGGCAAAATCAAAAAAGGCGCTCATTTGGCAATGTGCTATCCTCCTGAATTAATTGTTGTTCCAAGTCCGGTAGCAATCTTTAAAGGTTCCGCCAAAATGGATGCTGCTAAAAAGTTCGTAGATTATCTGCTAAGTGCTGAAGCTCAGGCTATGGTAGCAAACGAAGGAACAATTCCTGTACGCGGTGATGTTAAAATGCCTGATAAGTTCCATCTTCCTGCTCCTAAAGATGCTTTAAAGAACTCCATTAAAATTAATTTCGCAGAAGCAGTAAGCTCCAAAGAAGCTACAATTAAAAAATTCTCAGAAATTATGCAAGTTAAAAAATAACTAAGAGAAAACTTTAAAAAGAAACACGTTAAAGGCCGAGAGGAGTGTGCTTTTTTTAGTGCCCGACGAGGACCTAGGAAAGAAGACACGCTCCTCTGCGGCCTTTAGTATATAAAAAGATTTAGGAGGTTTTTATATGGATGACATAATCAAGGTTGAGGGCGTATCTAAAAGCTACGGTAAGCACCAGATACATAAAAACCTAAACCTGTCTGTTAAAAAAGGCGAGTGCTTTACCTTACTGGGACCCTCCGGCTGTGGAAAAACCGTGCTTTTACGTATGCTTGCCGGTCATGAAGCTCCTGACGAAGGAAAGATAACCATAGATGGAACAGTAGTTGCTGATAGTGCAGAGGGCATTTTTATAAATCCGGAACGCCGGGGTTTAGGTGTTGTTTTTCAGGATTATGCCGTATGGCCCCATATGTCAGTATTTGATAATGTGGCCTATCCTTTGAAGATGGATAAGCGCCCTAAGGATGAAATTAAAAAGCTTGTTATGAAGATGGTAGATATTGTGGGTATGAAAGGTTTGGAAAAACGTCTTCCTTCCGAACTTTCCGGCGGTCAGCAGCAAAGGGTAGCCTTGGCTCGTGCTCTTGTTGCAGATCAGTCTTTAATGCTGCTGGATGAACCATTATCCAACTTAGATGCTAATCTTAGAGAAGAAATGCGGTTTGAAATCAAAGCCCTGCAACGGAAGTTCGGTATCACCGTAATGTATGTAACTCATGACCAGGAAGTTGCTTTGGCCTTGTCAGACCACATTGCCATCATGGACGATCACGGCAATATTCGTCAAATAGGAACCCCCTATGAAATATTTGAAAAACCTGTGGATGCTTTTGTTTTTAATTTTATGGGAATCGCTAATTTCCTGCCGGTAAGACAAGTGGGAACTGCTTTTTTGGTAGGCAAAGGGGACCAAAAGATTCCCTGGGAAGAGCCTAAAGGGGAGGCAGAGTCTTGGGTGGCCGGCTTCAGACCATCTGATGTAAAAATCTCCAGAACAGGAGAAGGATTAAAGGGCGTTATAAAGAGAGCTAACTTCTTAGGAGCAGTAATGGATTATTTAATAGAAATAGACGGGGATCATTTACGTACAAGTATTGAAACCCATAAAGCCCTTAGTGATGATTTAATGCTCAAAGAAGGGGAAAAATGTATAGTTAATTTCCGAAATTTATTATGGTTTGATGCAGAAGATCTGAAGGAGGTGAACAGGGTATGAGTGCAATAAAAAAAGATAGCGGCTTTGGGGTAGCTCATATTATTCTGTTCTTTTCTATTGCTATTTTGGTTATTGTTGTAGCAGTGCCTGTCTTGCTGATTTTATTTAATGCTTTTTTTGTAAACGGACACTTTAACAGCAGAGACTTTTACAATGTTTTAATGCAGCCGGAGACCTATGCTGCTTTGAAAAATTCTCTTATAATCGCTAGCTGTACAACTATAGGAAGTACTATAATAGGGACTTTCTTTGCCTGGCTGGTTACCAGAACGGATTTGCCTTATAAAGGCTTTATGAAGGGGGTATTTCTGGTACCATTTATGCTGCCTTCCTTTATTGGAGCTTTAGCATGGAAAATGCTTCTTTCTCCTAATGCCGGGTTTATTAATAAATTTCTCATGAGCACTTTTCATTTAACAGAACCGGTATTTAATATTTATAATTATTTTGGTATTAGCATGGTGGAAGTAATGTATTTGTTCCCCTTTGTTTTCATTCAGGTTTGCGGTGCTTTGGAACGTATGGATCCTACCTTGGAAGAATCCGCCCGTATTTCAGGGGCAGGACTTTTGACTATTACCAGAAAAATTACTATTCCTTTGGTAATGCCCAGTATTTTATCAGGGGCTTTACTGATCATGCTTTATTCCATGGCCCATTTCGGAACAGTTGCGGTATTAGGTGTTGAAAATGGTATTTATAATATACCAACCCTAATTTATGAACGTATTCACCAAAGCGGCGGTAGTTTTGAAGCTATCAGAACCGGTACAGTACTGGCTACTGTCTTAGTAGTATCAGCGGCTGTTATTATTTGGGCTCAGCATAAAATCCTGGGTAAAGGACATTATCAGATTATTGGCGGTAAGAGTTTCAGGCCTATGGAGCTAAAACTTCGTGGTTTGAGATATCCATTGCTAGCTTTCTGTATTTTCTATATTGCCTTCACCATTGTACTTCCCACTGTAGTAATTTTCCTGGTAGGAGGCTTAAAGACTTACGGACTGGCCTTTACACTGGAGAATTTATCTTTGGATAACTACAAGTATATACTGACTGAATATACGGTAACTAAAGATGCCATTTTCAACAGTATAAGCTTAGGACTGGCAGCCGCAGTTATTACTATGTTTGCCGGTGTTATGATTTCCTACGTTATTGTCAAGATGAAAGTCCGCGGCAAAGGTATTTTGGAATTCTTGGGTATGCTGCCTTTTTCTGTGCCGGGCAGTGTAATTGCCCTGGGGGTTATCTTAGCTTGGAGCGGTCAATTTGGTATTAATCTTTACAATACAGTATGGATTATTTTGGTTGCTTACATTGCAAGATATATGGCCTTTTCTTTAAAATCAAATTCAGCGGCTTTGGAACAGGTCCACGACTCTTTGATGGAGGCATCAAGAAGCTGCGGTGCTACTATGTGGCAGTCTTTGAAAGATATAGTAATTCCTTTGGTCCGTCCAGGGATGCTGGCTTCTTTCTTTTTAATCTTTTTACCGGCTTTAAGAGAGCTTACTGTATCCATTATGCTGTATTCTCCAACAACTAGAACAATAGGCGTTGCTATTTATACTTTAAACGAAGACGGAGAAACTGTAATGTCTGCTGCCTTAGCAGGAATAGCACTTATCATCATTGTGACAGGGCAGACAATTATTAATCGCATAACAAAAAAGGTGGGTGAATAAACCTCATGTCCTATATACGCTTAGTTAATGTGACAAAAAGATTTGGCGATGTAACTGCCGTTAATAATTTGAATTTAGAAATTGGCAAAGGTGAATGTTTCTCTATGCTGGGACCTTCCGGTTGTGGAAAAACAACTACTCTGCGCATGGTTTCCGGGTTTGAGGATTTAAGCGACGGGGAAGTATGGGTAGGAGACAGACTGCTTTCTTCCCCTAAAAAGCATCACTATGTACCACCCGAGAACCGGAATTTCGGCATGGTTTTTCAGGCCTTTGCCGTATGGCCTCATATGTCCGTATATGAGAATGTGGCCTTTCCTTTACGGATTCGCAAACTGCCCAAAGCCGAAATAGAACAGCGTACTACAGATGCGTTACGTTCTACCAACTTATTGCAGGCAGCGGAAGATAGTCCTGATTCACTATCCGGCGGGGGCAAGCAAAGGGTGGCTTTGGCTAGAGCCTTAGCCATTAATCCGGATGTTATGCTTCTGGATGAGCCTCTTTCCAGCCTGGATCCTCATCTGAGAGAAGAAATGCGCTTTGAAATAAAAGATTTGCAGCGTAAGTATGGGTTTTCTATTATTTATGTTACCCATGACCAGTCAGAAGCCATGGCTCTGTCTGATCGTATTTTGGTAATGAAGGCAGGGGTTGTTCAGCAGATTGATACGCCTCTGAACGTATATAATAGGCCTACCAACAGATTCGTTTTCAGCTTTATAGGGCTTTCCAATTTTATGGATGCTGTAAGAAAAGACGGCAAACTTTATATTAAGGGTGACAGTCGTCCTCTGCCTGATTCTTTAAAGCCACAGGAGGCGCTAAATGGTGAAGAAACAATCTCCTTGGCCAGTCGTCCTTCGGAGATAGAATTTACCGGTGCTTCAGATCCCTCCGGAGTGCAGGGCTTAGTAACCAGAAAAGCCTTTTTGGGTGAAATCGTAGATTATCAGATAAAGATTGGCGACCAAACTTTGCGGGTTCAATTAGGACGCAGGGATGCTGCCCATGATACTGATGAAGTGTGCCATTTGAGATTTTTGCGTCCTTCTTGGTACGGCTTGGGCGAATAGTGAATGTTAAATGTGACGCTATAGTGTGTAGGACTTGAGAACTAGGTCTTTAGCGATGAAAAAAGAGCCGCAAACAAGGTGTAATCAGTATTTCCGCTGCTGCTATTTGACGAAAATCAGTGCCAGTCTTACAAAGAACAGATGAGGTACTTGTATTACCGCAACAAGTCTAATTCATATGACTTGTATTACAATAAAAGTTGCAATGTGACATAAAAATTATCTTAACTTACTATTAAGGATAATGTTATAAAAAAACAATTTCCGGTCTAAAATGTAACAAAAGAGTCCTAAAGATAGCACCTTTAGGACTCTTTTTGTTATGATGTTTCGCCTTTACAGTATAACGATGTGTGTAAATTGTACTCAAAATTTAGTTTATTTAAATAAGCCATTGAAAAAAATCTGAACTTGTATGATAATAAATCCAAGATGTAATACAAGTTATGAACTGGTAAGACAAAAGAAGTAAGAAAAAAGAAGTAAGAGAAATTTTGCCAAGAGTAATAAAAAGGAAAAAAATAGGGAGTAACAATAGAGAAGTTAACAAAATAAATAGAATAAACACAATTAACGGAATTAGCAGAAAAATCATAATATAGAAAATAATCCAGCAGCGTATGCAGCTAATATGTGGAAGTCGTTTACAGAAAAGAAAGACGGGGTATCAAATGAGTAAGACATCCTTACGTGACGAGGTTTGTAACCAACTTTTAGAAAAAATTAAAAAGAGAGAACTGATCAAGGGTGAAAAACTTCCTTCAGAAAGTGAACTGGGGACCATGTTTGGAGTGAGCCGTACCAGCATAAGGGCGGCATTGCAAAATCTTCAGGGCAGAGGAGTTATAGATACCATTCAAGGTGTTGGTTCCTTTGTGAATATAGATGTAGAGGAAAGCAGCACCAAGAGCAAAGAAAAGAAAAAAGCCTCTGATATCAGCAGCAGAGAATTTCAAGAATTTTTTGAATTTCGACAGGCCATTGAATTCAGGGCCATTGACTTTTTTGTAAAACGGGCTGATACAATAGACCAAAAAAGATTGAAAGCTGCTTTGGACGGTATCAAGTTAGCCGGTAAACATGGAGATTTAGTCCAGTTTTCCCGCATGGATTACGCTTTCCATATGGCCATCATCAAAGGTGCAAAAAACAATTTTTTGGTAGAGGCCATGCTTGACAGAAAAGAATTCTTCAGACATTATTTGGCAGAAATTGCCAGAGTTTCCGATAAACCGGTTTCTGATTTAGCAGAAGAACACGAAGAACTTTACACGTGCCTGATAGAAAAGAAAGCCAAGGAAGCCAAAGGTTTCCTTTTTGCAGATAATATGTTTTATCGCTTGGCTTATTTCAATATGTGGGTGAAGGAGGTTAGCGGCTAAGAATCCTGCAATTTTAAATTCGGTTTTTCTTAAAGCAATTATTTAAATAAAAATCAAGGGGGAAATTGAAATGAAAAAAAGGTTGTTAACTGGTATGATTTGTGCAGCTATGGCTTTGAGTTTAGTAGGCTGCGGTGGCGGCGCTAAGAAGAGTTCCGGTGGAACTGCTGCAAAGCCCAAAACTTTAAAAATGTCCGTTACTACTGCTGAAACAAGCGTATGGCATGTAGCTGCCAAAGCTTTCAAGAAAGAAGTAGAAGAGAAGACAGGCGGCAGATACAAGATTCAGATTTATGGCAACGAGCAATTATCAGCCGGCGATCAGACTAAAGGTTGTGAAATGCTATTCAATGGTGCAAACGATGTTGACTTGCACTCATCCATGATCTTGTCTAACGTTGTTCCTAAGCTTTCTGTTGTAAGTATGCCTTGGATATTCCCCAATGGCTACAAGAGTGTTGATGAAGCTATTTTCAAACCGGGTGCTAAAGGTGCTGCATTCATGATGAAAGAAATCGAAGCTAAAGGTGCTAAACCTCTTGCTATTGGTGAAAATGGTTTCCGTCAAATTACTAACAATAAAATGCCTATTACCAAACCTGAAGATTTGGCTGGCATGAAGATCAGAATTCCTGCTATTTCCATTCTTATGGATGTGTTCAGAGCTTTAAAGTGCGATCCTACTCAAATGCCCTTTAGCGAATGCTTCACAGCTTTACAACAAGGTGCAATTGATGGACAAGAAAATCCTTATGATACTATCAGATCTGCTAAATTGCAAGAAGTTCAAAAATATATGACCATTTGGAATTACTGCTATGATCCTATTATTTTGAGCGTAAGCGGCAAGACCTGGAAGAGCTTAAGCGATGCCGACAAGAAGATATTCCAAGAAGCAGCTACCAAAGCTTGCGCAGCTCAAGTTAAGGCTTCTCGTGCTCTTGATGCTTCTATCATTAAAGAATTCAAAGATAAAGGCATGAAAGTTAACGAACTGTCTCCTGATGCTATTGCTAAGATGAAAGATGCTATGAAACCTGTATATGCTAAATATAAGGATAAATTTGGTGTAGATGCTTTCACAGCTTTCGGTTATAAATTCTAATTTTTGAAGCAAGTATGATGAGGGGACATTAATCCTCATAGTCCCCTCTCATTTTTTTGGCGGTTATATCTGTTGTAGAAAGCAGGGTGAGAACTTGAAACTCTTATTTAAGATTTTAGATAATTTTGAGGAATATGCAATCGTAGCCATGATGGCGTACATGACAATTATGAACTTCCTCAATGTTGCATTTAGGTATGTTGCTTCAACATCTTTTTCTTTTACCGAAGAATTAACCGTAACCGTTTTCGTTTGGGTTACCATGTTCGGTATCGCTGTTGGTTTTAAAAGAAATGCTCATTTGGGCATGAGCTTTTTCGTGGACAAGTTCCAGGGCAAAGCTAAAGCTGTTCTTGTTTTAATAAGTGGTGTAATGTGTTTCGTGTTTATGGCAATCCTTCTTATTTATGGTATTGAAATGGTACAAGGCCAGGCAGAAATGGGTAGTACTACTCCTGTGCTGGGTATGCCTCAGACTGTCCAAGGTTTGTCCATTCCTGTTGGTGCTTTCTTCGTTCTGATTCATATTATAGAAGCTAACTATGTTGAGCTCAAAAAAATAATGGGCAAGAAAGAAGAAGGGGGTGCTGACAAATGATGACCTTAATTTTGTTTGGGATATTCTTTCTGTTAGTAATCCTGAATGTACCTATTGGTATTTCCTTAGGACTTGCTGCTTCTGTAGGGTTGATGTATGCAGAGTTTCCTCTGTCAGTCGTTCCCGGCATTATGTACTCCGGTACTGCTAAGTTTGCACTGTTAGCTATTCCTTTCTTTATTTTAGCCGGTGTTATTATGGACCATGCAGGTATTTCCAGACGTTTGGTTAATTTCGCCCAAGCTTGCGTTGGTCACAGAAAAGGCGGTTTGGTCTTCGTTGTTGTAATGGTTGCCTGCTTCTTTGCAGCTATTTCCGGTTCCGGTCCTGCTACTGTTGCTGCTATCGGGCCTATCCTGATTCCTGCTATGAAGGATGTTGGTTATGGCAAGAGCCTGCCATCTGCTTTGGTTGCTTCTGCCGGTGCTATCGGTATTATTATTCCTCCTAGTATTGCTTTCGTTGTATATGCATCCATTACCGATGTATCCGTAGGCAAACTGTTTACTGCCGGTATTATTCCCGGTATCATCGTTGGTTTATGCTATTATTACGGTGCTATTTGGCAATCCAGAGATATGGATATTAAACTGCAGCCTAAGATGCCTTGGAAAGACAGAGTGACAGCTTTTAAAGATGCTATTTGGGGTCTTTTAACTCCTGTTATTATCTTGGGTGGTATTTATGCAGGTATCTTTATTCCTACTGAAGCTGCCGGTGTTGCCGTTGTTTATGGTTTGTTTGTAGGCATGTTTGTTTATAAAGAAATTAAGATTAAAGATCTGAAAGCAATTTTCATTGAATCAGCAGTTTCTTCTGCTACTGTAATGCTGATTGTTGCTGCAGCTGCTGTTTATGCTTGGATTTTGACCACCAGCCAAGTTGCTGTAGAACTTTCTCAGGGACTGTTGTCCGTAAGCTCCAACAAGTACGTTATCATGCTGTTAATCAATATCATCTTCTTGATTGCCGGCTGCTTCTTGGATGCTAACTCTGCATTCTACATTTTACTGCCTATCATGGTTCCTGTTCTGAAAGCTATCGGTGTTGATCTTATTCATGCCGGCGTATTCCTGACAGTTAACATGGCTATTGGCCAGATTACTCCTCCTGTAGGTGTTAACCTGTATGTCGCGTGTAACGTAGGCGGTGTAAGTGTATCAGACATTTGCAAGAAGATACCTCCTTACTTGGTATCAGGTATTATCGCTTTGCTGATTATTACTTATGTTCCGCAAGTGTCCTTGTTCTTGACCACTTTAGGTGGTAAATAAGATTACAAGAAAAGCCATATGGTTAAACAAATTGTATGGCTTTTCTTTAAAAATACACTTGTATCACAAGTGTATTTGGTAAAAATGTTTTACTAATTATTTTAAGAAAGGGTGAGTTAGTTGGTTAAACAGAAGTATTCAAAAGAGAAGCTTGTAGGGTTTTACCGTACAATGGTTAGGATCAGAGCCTTTGAAGAATTGGCCGCTGATTGCTTTATGAAAGGTATGTTGGCAGGTAATATTCACTTAAGTATCGGGCAAGAGGCTGTTGCCGCAGGTGCTTGTGCTGCCATGGACAAAGAAGACTACATGACTACAACCCATAGAGGTCACGGTCATTGCATCGCTAAGGGCGGCAACATTGATAAAATGTTTGCTGAACTGTTTGGTAAGAAGACCGGTTATTGCAAAGGCAAGGGCGGTTCCATGCACATTGCCGATGTAGAAGGTCTTCATCACTTAGGAGCTAACGGCATTGTCGGCGCAGGTATTCCTATTGCCACCGGTTCTGCTCTGGCTTCCAAGATTTGGAAAGATAAACATGTTACAGTTTGCTTCTTTGGTGATGGCGCCAGCAATCAGGGCGTATTCCATGAAAGCCTGAACATGGCTGCTGCCTGGCATCTGCCGGTAGTATATGTAATTGAAAGCAACCGTTATGCAGTATCTACAGAAATTCATCGTGTAACCAATACCGAATTCCTGTCAGTACGTGCTAAAGCTTATAATATGCCCGGCAAGACAGTAGACGGCAATGATCCTACTATCGTTTACGAAGCTATGAAAGAAGCTTTGGATTATGCTAGAAGCGGTAAAGGACCCTATTTGCTGGAATGTGAAACCTATCGTCATCAAGGTCACTATTGCGGCGACCCTGCTGCTTATCGTCCTGCTTCCTATATGGAAGAAGCACATAAAGATGACTGCATTCCTTGCATGAGAGCTAAGCTGCTAAAGGGCAAGACTGCAACAGAAAAAGATTTAAAGGCTATTGAAGATGAAGCTAAAGCAGAAATGGAAAAGGGCTTAAAGTTTGCTGAGGATTCTGAATGGCCGGATCCTAGCGAAGCTACTACAGAAATGTACAGCTCTGATAACGAAAGGAGTGTTGTACGGTGAGCAAGAAGATAAGCATCAGTAAAGCTATTGGTGAAGCAATGCACGAGGAAATGGTTAGAGATAAGAATGTTATTATCCTCGGCGAAGATATGGGTGTTATGGGTAACGTATTTGGTATTACCCGTGGTTTCAGAGATGAATTCGGCGCTGACAGAGTAATTGATACTCCTATTTCCGAATCAGGCTTTGTTGGTATGTCCGTAGGCGCTGCTATGAGAGGTATGCGTCCTGTTGCTGAATTAATGTATAACGATTTCATGACAGTTTGCGCTGATCCTCTATTGAACCAGGCAGCTAAAATGAGATATATGACCGGTGGTCAGCTGACTATTCCTATGGTTGTCAGAATGCCTATGGGCTCAGGCAGAAGAAATGCCGGCCAGCATTCCCAATCTTTGGAAGCTATTTTCTGTCATATGCCCGGCCTGAAGGTAATTGCTCCTGCATCTGCTGAAGATGCAAAAGGCCTTTTGAAATCTGCTATCCGTGATAATGACCCTGTAATTTTC
>Ga0160425_1001748_pt1 | contig 19431 bp, 21 predicted proteins | sample BioMet8_FD_108193 | JGI IMG/M metagenome (GOLD analysis project Ga0160425, IMG submission 108193) | Microbial communities from bioreactor (seeded with sewage sludge) at Lawrence Berkeley National Lab, California, USA - Biofuel... | ecosystem: Engineered > Bioreactor > Anaerobic > Unclassified ...
CACCCGGCTCAACAGCATTAAACAGCGGTATGAAGCGGCCAGTCAGTTCCCGGAGGTGCTGATCGCCAATTACGATATGACCGAGCGGCAAAACCACGAACCCCTGCAACTGAATATGTTCACAAACCATGACGAATGAGGAAAGGAAAAAACACTTATGAAATTTGTCAAAGAACCCAGCAGGAACGGTGTCGTTATCCCTAATGCAGCCCTCAGACTTAGCGAGCTGGACGGTGTACCTCTGGAACTGCACACCTTGACCAATGCGGCGGTGGTCATCTCCGGCGAGATGGACGCCATGGAGCTTATCCGCACGGCGGATTCTCTGAATGACGTGGCCAGCAAACTTCTGCTGCAGCTTGCCCGTGACTGCGGCCACTGCGACTGCTGCGACGATCCCGGTGAGGCTTGCGAACTGTTCCGCGATCCTGAAACGCCGGACATTCTTGTCCCCGTCTGGGCGCTGGAGAAAGCGGATATCCCCAGAGACGCCAAACTCACCTGCGAAGCAAACGAAGACAGCGGTGAAATCTGTATCCGTCAGGCGGATTATGATTTTGATTTAACCGATGTGCCGCTCCCCATTCTGGATTTCCTCCGCAGCTGCGGCGTGTGCCTTGAAGCACTGGAGGATCGCCTGATGGATGAAAGGGTCGTCTATGGAAAATGACGTCTACCTCTATCCCGGCTCCATCGAATACGCCAGGCAGCGTAATGAGATTGCCCTTTGGCGGGAGAGCTGGAAAGCAAATATTGCCTGCAAAAAAGCCATTGAGGAAGCCATCCGCCGTGACTTTGACGGAATGCATTTGAATCCTGACTGCGCTGACGGTGTCATCGCGGAATACGGTTTTAAACGGATGAACTTTGTGCTGGCGAATACGATACAGGAAAAAGCCAATGACGGTCGCTTCTCCGGTAAAAATAAGGCATGGGCGAAAATGACCTCCATCCCGCCTGACAAGGAGCACAACTATACTTTCGCGGTAGACAGCCACCCCGCCGTGCTGGACGGGTTCGTGGACGAATACCGCGAGGCGTATCAGGCACTGGGCCTGTTCGACCACGCCCAATGCGAAGCAGATACCAATTCTCTGGACTTCACCGGTAAAGTGCTGGTTCTTTCGCCCAACATTCTGAAAGAGGAATGTTGGCGACAGGCGGATCAGCTGTGGTATGCCCACGACGGTTTTGGATGTAGCCCCAACGCCAACGGGCGCTCAGTGCGCTGCACCTGCCTTTCGGACGGCGAGGAAACCCGCTGGAACCGCCATGACTTCGTCGGCGTGCTGAAGGACGAGTTTCTACCGGACTGGGCGCAGGAAAAGCTGGCGGAGCTGACCGCGCCCCGACAGGAGCAGAGCGAAGCGTCTCAGACGGGAGGTATGAACATGAGTTGAAGGAGGGATGCGCCATGCGGGGCATTGAGCAGCGAAACGGCTGTGTTTTTTACTATGGAAACCCTGCCGGATACATCGACCGGGATGCCGTCGTTATGGACGCCATGTTCCAAAATGATGAGCTGGAGCGATGGCTGACGAGAAATCAACTGAAGGCCCAATGGACCAACGGCGTCTATGAGCGCATTGCCGACGGAAATGTCCCAACTTACTCGGATAAGGCTATGCCTGTCTTAAAAAGCTGTCGCATCTGGCAACTGAAGCCCGGCGCGGCGGCATGGAAAGACATCGTCACCTTCGGAAGTCCCCTGCCGGAGCCGAAGATGGCGGATTACGCCGTAGTCTACGACGGGCAGCTTGAGACGAATGATTTGGAGAAGATCTATGATCGCTTTTCTGAGCGAAAACCATCTGGATTTTCCGGACGTCCGATGTCGGTCTCCGACCTCGTGGAACTCTACGACAGCGGCGGCAGCACATTCTATTATCTTGACCGCGTCTGCTTTCGGCAGGTGGAGTTTACAGAGCAAACTTAGTCTATGGAGATGACCATGTAACCCATGGCGGCAGAGGCCGCTTTTTTTATATCCCAAAATCAGCAGAAGGAGGAAAAATCAATGGCAAAATCGCAGCTAAAAACGGCAGAGTCCCCGGCACAGACCGATTCCAGGCTTCCGGTGGACTACGATGTTCGCATATTCGGGGTGAAAAGCAGCGGTGCTCAGCGCGCGAGCGCTTCGGTGAATATCAACGGTGCCTTTGCCATCCGCGGCGTGAAGGTGCTTGAGAGTAGCAAGGGCCTTTTTGTAGCCATGCCCCAGTATAAGGTAGGCTCCGAGTATAAGGACATCTGCTTTCCCTGTACCAAGGAATCCCGTGAACAGTTTAATGCCGCCGTCATGAAAGCTTATGAGCAAGAGCTCAATCAGAAACAGTCTCAGGCGCAGAGCGATGCACCCACCACCCAGCAGACTCAGACCATGGGCGGAATGTGAGGAAGCTGATGAAAAGAAAAATGAAAAGACTTTCGAGCTTGCTGCTTACGCTCTGCCTGACGTTATCCTTGTGTTTGGGCAGCGCCTACGCCGCCAACCGCATGTTTTCGGACAGTGCCGGACATTGGGCGGAGGACATTATTCAGAAGCTTGCCGAACGCGGCATAATTGCGGGTTACCCGGACGGGACGGTCAAGCCGGACAATATCATCACGCGGGGCGAGTTTTGCGCCCTGCTTGCCCGGTATCTGGAACTCGACACGACAGGCGCGGAAAAAGAGATGCCGACCTTCTCGGATATCGACGGGAACTGGTCGGAGGCGAATATTGAAGCCCTGGTGGACGTCGGGATCATCGACCCCGGAGACTACGACGGCAACTTCCGGTCAACCGAGCCCATCACCAGGATCGAGATCATACGCATGATGGTGCGCTCCATTCATAAGGGCGACGCCGCCGAAGCCTACACGGGTGGCACCGGGTTTTCCGATGACAGCGCGCTTAACGGCGCCGACAAAGGCTATGCCCACTACGCCGATGATTATGGTCTCGTGAAAGGTTATCCCGACAACACCATAAGACCGGATGATGAAAGCACCCGCGCCGAGGCGTTCGCCCTGCTGGAGCGGCAGAAGGATGCGGCGGACAAAGCCGCTGAGGAAGCCAAAAAGAATCAGAAAGACTCCGGATCTGGCAGTAGCTCAGGCGGCGGCTCCGTCAGTTATCCAAAAGCGCAGGTATCATTCGAGATGCCGGTAACGGCCCATACCGACACTACGGTTCCTGTTGCCGCCACGACGAAATACGCGAAATCCATCACATGGTCGCTCACCAAGGCAACCGCAGACGATGGGCAGGAACCCTTGCCTATCTCGGATGCCGTCAGCGGCTCCCTGACCGACAGCGGCGGAAGCATCACCTTTAAAAACAGCGGCAGCTATACGCTGACCGCGACGGCAGTCAACAGCGCGGGACAGGAAACTGTCTATTCGCAGATGGTCACGGTTTATCCCGTGATCGACGTGAGCTTTGACCTTCCGGAAACCACCCATACTGATAAGACAGTGATCATCGCCGAGTCAGCCGAGCTCCGAAACCTGAGCATCGCGTGGACGGTCACCAAAGACGGCGTCGCGGCCGAGTTGGACAGCGTCATGAGCGGCAGCATCGGCAATGGCGGTGGTACCGTCCAGTTTACGGATAAGGGCAGTTATACCCTGACCGCCTCGGCGACCGACGAAACCGGGCGGAGCTTTACGCATAGTGAAACGGTTACGGTCTTCCCGGTGCCGGACGTCGCGTTTGAGCTTCCCGCGACCACACACACCGATACTACCATTAAACTCGGGACAACCCTGACAGAGATGGACGGCCTGACCGCAGAATGGAGCTTGACCCGTGGCGGCGAGGCGGTTGCGCTGAGCGATTATATCGACGGCACACTCACCAACGACGGTGGCTCCATCCGATTCATAGATAAGGGCGTGTATACGCTGACCGCCACGGTCACCGACGCCACTGGTAGAACCTTTGAAACCTCCTCCAACGTCACCGTGTATCCTGTGGGCGCGGTCGGCTTCTACATGCCTGAAATTGTTCACACGGACGAAATCGTCGCGGTGGAAGCAACCTTCGAAAATATTGACACAGCCACGGCGGAATGGACGCTGACCCGTAATGACGCAGCGGTCACCATCGACAATTATATCGATGGTACGCTGACAAACAACGGCGGTAGCATCCGGTTTACGCAAAAGGGCGAATATGTCCTGACAGCCTCCTTCACCGATGGAGCCGGCCGGAGCTATAGCTACAGCCAGACCGTCACGGCTTATCCCGTGCCAGCGCTGACCTTCAGCCTCCCGGAATCCGTGCATACCGATACGGACGTCGTGATCGACGCGGCCTCCACGGAGATGGACGGCTTGACCGTGGAATGGATGGTGGACAACACCTACGGGTTCCAGAATTGGGACACCTATATCAGCGGCGGTCTCTCAAACGACGGCGGCACGATCCGCTTCAAACACGCCGGCGTATATGAACTGGTGGCAAGGGTGACTGACGCCGCCGGACGGGTATTTCTCTTCGAACCCGGCGACAAAATTGAGGTGCTTCCGGTTCTCACGATCCAGTTTAATCTGCCGGAAACCACCTACCCCGACCGGACGATCGACCTCCGAACCACAGGAAACAACAATCTGCTGCCGGTGGAATGGTCGCTGAACAAGGACGGAAAAAGCGTGTCCCTTTCCACCTATATCAAGGGCACGCTGAACGCCCAGGGCGGCAAAATCCAGTTCGCAGACGACGGTGAATATGTCCTCACGGCCACTATGACCGACGCGCTGGGCAGAACCTTCTCCTGCAGCGACAGTATCACCGTTTACCCGATCTCCGAAATTGAGCTGACCTTGCCGCAGACCGGGTATGCCGGAGAAACCACTACGGTATCCGTCAGCGGTACTCACCTGGATAACCTGACCACCGTGTGGACGGTTTCCAAGGACGGCGGCGAAGCGGCTCCGTATTCCGATTACGTCAGCGGAACTCTGTCAAGTGACGGCGGGAACATCGTGTTTAACAGCAAAGGTAGCTACACGCTGACCCTTACCATGACCGACGCGCTGGGCCGAGCTTTCTCCGAGAGTTTGGCGATCACCGTCTATCCCATCCCGGAGATGCAGATCAGCCTCCCGGCCCTCAATTACAGCACTGAGGCGATTGCGGTCGGCGTAAGCGGAACCGAAATGGACGGTCTGGATATTGACTGGCGCATATCCATAAATGGCGGCGCCGCCGTTCCATATACCAGCGTCGCGGCCGGGACCCTATCCGAAAGCGGTGGCACAATTACACTCAGCACCAACACAACCGCCACTGTGCAGTTCATCGCAACGGGCACGGACGCGATTGGTCGTTCCTTTACCTTTAAATCCAATACGGCAGCGCTCAAACCCATCGCGGAGTGCGGTTTCACCCTTCCGGCCTCCGTTCACATTGGAAATGCGGCCACCGTCACCACAACGGACAGCTCTGGTATGGAGAGTAACAGAATCGTATGGTCGCTGACCAAGGACGGAAGCACCGCAAGCTATAACGGAACCCTATCCAACAGCGGCGGCAGCATTACCATCAGCGCTGCGGGAACCTATAAGCTGACAGCTACGGTCACGGACAGTGAAGGGCGGGTGTTCTCTCACTCCGAGAGCATCGCCATTACTAATACCGAACCCAGCGCACCGACCGCCAGCGCCACTCCGACCCGGACAGCCAGCAACGGCAAATTCCTCGTCAATTTCTCCGCTTCCTCGATTGACCCGGACGGCGATGCTGTGACCTATGAGTGGGACGGCACAAGCGCCGATGGCTACTACGCGGCAGGAACGTATACCGTCAAAGTCCGAGCCAAGGACGTCTGGGGCCTGTATTCTGGCTGGATGGAAGTGAACTTCACCGTCTCTAACTCCGCTCCCACAACGCCGGTCATCACCCGTTCACCCAGCGGGAACAGTTTCAGCCCCGGCACAGCGGTAACCATTACGGCGGCCTCCACAGACCCAGATGGCGATGCCATCACCTATGTGTGGGACGGCCGACTTGCGGAAACCAGCACTGGCTATCCACTTGGCAAGAATATCGTCAAGGTCAAGGCGGTGGATTCCTCCGGCACCGAGTCCTCCTGGGCGGCTATTATATTTTTTGTAGCGGATTCTTCCCATGGCGGCGGTATGACACTCACCGGGCCGGAGTCCACCATTATTGAAGACGGCGTGCAGGGCGCGACCATCACGAAATGGACATTTACCGTCCCTTCTGTCAGCGGGCACAGCGCAAACTACGACTACGGGCAGGTCAGAGGATACAATATCCAAACCGGCCAGTGGGAGCAGCTCAAAACGGTATCCTTCGACTCGTCTATTGGCAACTCGTTTGCGGCCACGGACGGCAATACGGGGCGCGTCTACAGCAACAACGGCGTTTACATGTACGGCACACTGACGCCCGGCGTCTATTCGAAGCTCGAATTCTACTACTACACGCCTCACAATTGCATGTATAACAAATCCAACATCACCTATTCCGTGGAGTTTTACTGGTCCGCGGGTTAAAAGCGCTGCCATCCCGCAGAGTCTTATAGCGAGCAGCATAAAAAGCAAGCCTTCCGCAGTGGCTACCATTGCGGAAGGCTTCTTAAATATCAGAATTTAGGAGGAATTTCATTATGAAAAAACTGTTTTCCAAACTCAGAAACGGGGCTGTGAAAGCCATCCCATCTGCGAAAAGTGCCCTGATCACTATGGTTGTATTGGGCAGACGCTCACGCAAAACGCTTGCCGGCAACCGCGCCGAGGGGTACATCGATACGGCCATCAAAATCCTGATCGCCGTGGTTTTGGGCGGTCTGCTCCTGGCCGGGCTGTACTCCTTGTTCGGAGATACGGTTCTGCCCACGCTGGTTGACCGCATCAAAGAAATGTTCAACTATGCCGGCTGACAGCGTCGCACAGGCGGCGCTTTTTTGCTGTCTGCTCCTCGCGGCCTCGGTATGGGACATCCGAAAGCGGATCGTCCCCGACACACTCTGCGTCCTCATTTTCTGCCTTGGCCTACGGACGCTTACACCTGATAAGCTGTTCGGCGTCCTGCTGGCTCTTCCACTTCTCATCGCCGCCCTTATAAAAGAGGGCGGCATGGGCGGCGGCGATATCAAGCTCACAGCCGCCGCGGGCTTCGTTTTGGGCCTCCCCGCGGGGACCGTGGGTCTGATCCTCGGCCTCACGGCGGTGCTGGGGTACGACCTGCTTCGTAAAGGCATCCGAAAACTGAAGAAAACCGAAGCGCCGGCGGCGGGAGAACACGTCCTGCCGCTGGCGCCCTTTTTATCCGCGGGCTTTATCGCCGCGTACATTATGAACTTAGGAGGCTCAATCCTATGAATCTATTCAAAAACCGCACCGTGGTGGGTGTTTTTTGCATCCTGCTCTCGCTGCTCATTTGCTTCGGCGTAACGCCGCTTTTCAACAGCGCCGTCAGCGAGAAGGCGGAAATTGTCCGCGTGGTCAAGGAGATCAAGGCCGGCGACGAGATCACGGCAGATATGGTGCAGACCTCAGAGGTGGGCGGTTACGGCCTGCCTGACAACGTGATTCGCCAGACCGATACTGTCGTCGGCAAATATGCCGCCGCCGACCTTTCCATCGGCGATTATATCCTCAGTACCAAGCTGACCGACACCCCCGCTGCGGAAAATGCCTATCTGTACAACCTCGACGGTACCAAACAGGCCATATCGGTCACCATCAAGAGCTTTGCGGAGGGCCTGTCCGGCAAGCTCCAGAGCGGAGATATTGTATCCGTCATTGCCCCCGACTATAACGGGCAGGGCACCACCGTCATCCCTGCCGAACTCCAGTATGTGGAGGTCATCGGCGTGACCGCCTCCTCCGGCGCCGACGTAGACACCGGAGAGGATACCGGCGACGAGGATCAGGAGCTGCCCTCCACCGTGACCCTGCTGGTGACAACCGAGCAAAGTAAGGTGCTGGCTGGGCTGGAATCGGACGGTACCATTCATCTGGCGCTTGTCTACCGCGGTACGGCAGAGAACGCCGGCAAATTTATCGCAGCGCAGGAGGAAACGCTGGCGTCGCTCTATCCCTCAAAGGACAGCGGGGGCACGCGGGAAACGGAGGCAAACTCCGCGGTCAATCAGAGTACCGAAGCGGAAAGCGGGGTGCAGTGATGCTGAACTTCAAGAAAAGCAGTATCTTCTCCCGTGGCGCGGAGAAGGATGAGCTGCCGCCCGAGCCGGAAGCTCAGGGCGGCATTCTCGCGGTTTGGGGTGCTCCCGGCAGCGGCAAGACCACCGTAGCGACAAAGATCGCAAAGTACCTTGCCGATCAGAAGCGCAACACGGTACTGATGCTCTGCGATATGACCGCGCCCATGCTACCCTGCATCTGCCCGCCCTCCGAGCTGGAATGCGACCATTCCCTGGGCAGTATCCTCGCCGCCGCTCATGTGTCCGAGCCGCTCATCAAGCACAACCTTGTGACACTGAAGAAATACAGCCATCTCACTCTCCTTGGCATGAAGAAAGGGGAAAACGAGTATACCTACCCGCCGTATTCGGAGGTGCAGGCTAAGGAACTGTTGGACGGGCTGCGAGAAATCGCACCCTTTGTTGTGGTGGACTGCGGAAGCTATATTGCAAACGACATCCTCTCGGCAGTCTCGCTGATGGAGGCCGACAGCGTTCTGAGACTGTCCAATGCCGATCTCAAATCCGTAAGCTATTTCTCCAGCCAGCTTCCGCTCCTGCGTGACAGCAAATGGGACGCGGACAAACAGTACAAGGTGGCCTCTAACGTAAAGCCCTGGCAGGCTGGAGAGCAGACCGCTCAGGCACTCGGATCGGTGGCTTTCACACTGTCGTATTCGCGGGAACTGGAGGATCAGTATCTCGCCGGAAACCTGCTGGCCGACCTGTCCCTCAAGGACAGCCGCACGCTGCGCAGGGAGATTGAAAAAATTACAAAGGAGGTATTTGAATGCTGAAGAAAGAAAGGGGCATCCTGAGCTTTTTCAGGAAAAACCGCGCGCAGGAGGACACAACCCCCAAACCGACTGAGGCCAGTCGGTGGCATGAGCTGTCACAGATCAATCGACCTGTGGAATTCACCGCTTCGGGACGGGCGCATTCTCTGTTCTTTACCCCCGAAAGCGAGGGCAAGGACTTTTCCTCCGTGCTGAATGACGTGCAAACATATATCTCCGCCAACTACAGCACCCTCATCACCGGGAACTCCGAGGACGCCAAAGCACAGCTGAAGCGCTATATCACGAAATATATTCAGGATCGCCGCATCGCGGTAAACGGCATCAGCGGAGAGAAGCTGGTAGACGCTCTCTATTCGGAAATGGCCGAGTTCGGCTTCCTCACCAAGTATATCCACGGCATCGGGATCGAGGAAATTGACGTCAACTCATGGAAGGATATTGAGGTGCAGTATTCGGACGGCAGGACGGTGAAGCTGGACGAGCGCTTCGGCAGTCCCGAGCACGCCATCAATGTCATCCGCAGAATGCTCCATGTCAGCGGCATGGTGCTGGATAACGCGAGCCCCATCGCGCTGGGCCATCTCTCCAAAAACATCCGCATCACAGTCCTGAAAAGCCCCATCGTGGACGAGGATGTGGGCGTCGCGGCCAGTATCCGTATTGTCAACCCGCAGAGCATGAAAAAGGATGATTTCGTCCGGGGTGGCACGGCTACGGAGCCGATGCTGGACTTTTTGTCCCTCTGCGTCCGGTACGGAATTTCCGTTTGCGTGGCGGGCGCCACCTCCAGCGGTAAGACCACCGTGGCTGGCTGGGTACTCACCACCGTCCCCGACAACAAGCGCATCTACACCATCGAAAACGGCTCCCGTGAGCTGGCGCTGGTACGGGAAATGGACGGCCGGGTGGTCAACTCGGTCATTCATACCCTGACCCGCGACAGCGACATCGACCGCCAGCGGATCGATCAGATCGGTCTTCTGGATGCGGCGCTTCGCTTCAATCCCGATATTATCGTGGTCGGTGAGATGCGGGGCGCCGAGGCGAACGCGGCACAGGAAGCCGCGCGCACTGGCGTGGCGGTAGTGACCACTATCCACTCCAACTCCTGCGAGGCCACCTACCGCCGCATGGTATCTCTGTGTAAGCGCGCGGTGGATACGCCCGATCAGACCCTCATGGACTACGTCACTGAGGCGTACCCCATCGTGGTATTCTGCAAGCAGCTCGAAAACAAGCAGCGGCGCATGATGGAGATTCAGGAGTGCGAAATCCTGCCGGATGGCTCCCGCCGCTTCCGCCCGCTCTTCCAGTACATCATCACCGAAAACCGGATGGAGGACGGAAAATTTATCATTGAGGGACACCATGAACAGGTCAACGCCATTTCAGACAGCCTCGCCAAGCGGCTACTTGAAAACGGGATGCCCCGGCCATTGATCGAGCGGCTCCAGGGAAAGGAGGCGGCAATCGCGTGACCACCGTTCTTCTGATTGCCTGCATCGGCATGATCACGGGCTTTTTCCTGATTCTCGGTATTTCCCCGATGGACTTCACCGGGGGAATCTTTTTCCGGCTCATCGACAAGCCGAAATCTATCCGCGACGAGGTCAAAGAGGCAACTCACCGGAAAAAGCTGTCCTATCTGCGACGGCAGATTGCCGAGGCGCAGTCCATCCTCAAGGTGACCGACCGGGAAAACCGATTCCCCATGCTTTGCGCCCTGTCTCTGGCGCTCTTCGCAGCGGGAGCATCTGCCGCAATTATTATGAGTAACTTCTTTCTCGTTCCCGTAATGGCAGTGGGAATGATGTTCCTGCCGTTCTGGTATGTAAAGCTGACGCAGACCCACTTCAAAAAGAACATCGCGGCCGAATTGGAAACCGCCCTGTCCATCATCACCACAGCGTACCTGCGCAACGAAGACATCCTCACTGCCGTTGAAGAAAATCTGGCATATCTGAATCCGCCCGTGCTGTCGGTGTTCCGTGACTTTGTAAACCGCGTCCGGCTGGTCGATCCCGACGTGGAGGCGGCCCTGAGCGACCTCCGGGAGCAGATCGACAATCCGGTCTTTCAGGAATGGTGCGACGCCTTATGCGACTGTCAGTATGACCGCAGCCTGAAAACCACGCTGACCCCCATTGTGACCAAACTCAGCGACATGCGCGTGGTCAACGGAGAGCTGGAAAACATGGTATTCGAGCCGCGCAAGGAATATATCGTCATGGTGGTGCTTGTATTGGGCAACATTCCGCTGATGCGCATGCTGAATCAGGACTGGTACCACACCCTGATGCATACCGCGCCGGGTCAAATCGTGCTGGCGGTCTGCGCCGCCGTCATTTTTATTACGACGGCGTTCGTAATCCGGGTGACCCAGCCCATCGAGTATCGGAGGTGACGGCATGACGGGAGCTATTTTTTTGTTTGGAGTCCTCCTTGCAGTAGGGCTCTTTTTTATTGCCGCGGATCTGCTGCGGCTGCCCAGCCTTGCCGCGCAAAAGGCGATGCTGGCGGCGGGTAAACAGGCTAAGGCAAAGCCTAAAACCGTTGACACCCTGCTCCAGAGCGCCGCCGTCCGGCTTTCCCATCTGATCCGCATGGATGAGTATAAGCGGAGTCGGATGAAGAACGTCCTGTCGGCAGCGGGGCTGAATACGACCCCGGAGCTGTTCACGGCCACGGCCATCGTCAAGGCGGCATCCGTGGCCGTGCTTGCCGTCCCGAGCATTTTCGTCCTGCCGCTGCTGGCGCCCGTGGCTCTGTTCCTCGCCGCCCTCATTTATTTCAAGGAGATTCGAAAGGCAGACGAGGCACTCTCAGCCAAGCGGAGCCGGATCGAGCAGGAGCTTCCCCGGTTTGTGGCGACCATCACCCAGGAGCTCAAGGCCAGTCGGGATGTGCTGGCGATACTGGAGAATTTCAAGAAAAACGCCGGCTCGGATTTTGGTGCGGAGCTGGACATCCTCACCGCAGATATGCGCTCCTCCAGTTACGAGGCGGCGCTGACCCGGTTTGAGGCAAGGTTCAATTCGCCCATGCTCTCGGATATCACGCGGGGCCTGATCGGTGTTCTGCGCGGCGACGACGGGGCAGTGTATTTCCAGATGCTCTCGCACGATATGAAGCTGTTGGAACTCCAACGACTCAAGGCCCAAGCCATGAAAATCCCATCGAAAATCCGCGTCTGCTCCTTTTTTATGCTCATGTGCTTCCTGATGACGTACATGGTCATCATCGTCTATGAAATCATCACATCCCTCGGCGGGATGTTCTAAGGAGGGAAACCGTCATGGAAAACAAATATCAGGTTCTGCTGTTTGATCGGATTCAGGAAAACTACGCCGCTTTCGCAGGCCAGTGGTCGGCAATGACACCATCCGAGCTGATTGAAAAGGCAGAAAAGATCTACGCGGCCAAAATGGTCAGGGAGCATCTCATGGAAAGCGTGGATGAGCAGCAGGCCGAATGGCTCCTGCGGTTTGAGAATCCGCTGGAAATCATGCAGGATAAATGGATCAATGAAAACGGCATGGAGATGGTGCATGACGAGGATTTCTCCAATGCACTGTGGGCGGTCATGGACTGTCAGGACACCGAAAACCTCTATCCGCTGGCGCATGGCGTGGAGCCGACGCCCGGCCGAGACGCTCCGGTCACCGTGCGGGAATTCATCGAACGGCATCCGGGCGCTTCCTTCGATATGATGACGCCGGGTGGCTTCGTATACCTGACACCCGAGCGCGCCAAGTTGCTGCTTGCCGGGCAGAGCGTGAAGGGACATCCCGGAGAAATTGAGTATGCCATGGAAATCACAGCGGATGACCTGCTGAATCAAGAGGTTCTCAACGCGAATTTCAGCGGCAATGAATGGCATATGCTCAGCAACGAAATCCAGGAGATGACACAGAAACCGCCCACGCTGCATCAGGGGGTGACCATGTGATCCGCGCTTTAAAAAGCAAACGAGGTGAGGGGTATATCGACGTGGCGGTGCTGGTGCTCTGCGCCATGCTGGTCATCGCCCTCGCCGTGCAGGTCTTTCCCGCCTACATTGCCAAGCAGCAGGTTGACACCTTCGCCTCGGAGCTGATCCGGGAGGCGGAGATTGCTGGGCGCGTGGGAACCGAGACGGATGTGCAGGAACAACTTCTGCGGGAGCGCACCGCGCTGGAACCGGAGGTGACCTGGTCAAAAACCGGAAAAATCCAGCTCAACGAGGAAGTCACGGTAACGGTGACCTATGAGATGAATATCGGTCTTTTCGCGGGCTTCGGCTCTTTTCCGGTCACGCTGCAGGCACAGGCAACCGGAAAATCCGAAGTCTATTGGAAGTAGGTGGACAGATGAGACGAATCAAACGGATATTAGCAGACAAACGAGGCTCCTCTTTTCCGCTGATCGTTGCCGTGACCCTCGCTCTGGCGCTCATCTTCTGCGGCGTATCCGAGTATTTTCGGCTGATGGTTATCGCACAGGGCGTCCGGGACGCTGTGCAGAGCGCCGTAATCTCCACCGTCAACGACAACTACGACGACGTTTACCACGGCATCCGGGAGGGTTACTCGGGAGCTTATCAGCCGACTGCCGATGACTTTGAGGAATCACTGGATTACGGCGATATTTACGGACGGCTGGACAAGCTCCTCGGCCTTTCCGTCAGCAGCGGCTACCATGAAAAACGTAATTCCGATGGCGAGCTGGAATTCAGAATCTGGAGCCTATCGGTGGATATTGAGAACGCTCCGCTTGCTTCCGCCGACCAAGCTTCTAACCGATTTCAGGCGGACGGCGCCATTGAGCTGGAGGTTCCCGTATCCTTTGCCGGAGAGCTCCTGCCACCCATGCGCATTACTGTCAAGACCAGCGCAGGGTTCATTCCAAGGTTTTGACTTTCTTTATAAAGTATTTTATCATAAGGATAGACTTCCAAAAGCTGTTGTGGTAGGGTGTGGCTTGACGAAAGCTATCCAATACGAACGGGAGGACGCACCGATGAAAAACATGAGCGATAAAAACAAACGGCGGCTCGTCGTAGGCGTGAGCCTCGCAGCCTGCGCCATACTTGTCGTACTGATCGGAAGCCGTTTCATGACGGAACCTCAGACGGATGATCCGATCCCCTCGCAAAGCTCCGAGCCGTCCGATGTGACGGTGGATACCGATACAGAAAAAAAGAGTGAGGTGGTGGTCTCCGCCCCCGATATATCTGAGGTGGCCGGCACGGACAGCAGCGTTTCCGCAGGCGGCGGGGATGACAGCGGTACCGAGCAGACCATTCAGAGCGACGTAACTAAACCGGAATACTCCGATGAGCAGCTCACCAATCCCTCGCAGAAACCAAATGGAGAATCCGCTACAACACCCACACCGTCATCTGGCAATACCAATACAAGTCCGTCCGAGGGTACCTCCTCAAACGACTCCGGCAAATCCAGCGGCGGTCTGCCCGGATTTGACAATGTACCTAATTTAGGAGAGAACCAAGGTGGAACAATCGATGGTGATGGTGACATCAATAAGCAAGTTGGTATAATGGACTGAACGGAATATTCTCTCAGGCACGGTTGAAATACACCGTGCTTTTTTATTTGCAAAAGGAGGAACAGATGAAAAAACTCTTTCAGATATCATTGAGTTTGCTGCTCATTCTATGTCTGTTTTGCCCCATCACAGCATTTGCCGATACAGGCGGAAGTGGAAATATCGACGGCGGCGGTGGCGGAATGGGTTCCGGCACAAACTCGAATTTTTGGAATCCTGGCAATGAGGGAGTTCGAGTGACAGTAGTGAGGGCAAGTGACCACGCCGTTGTGACAACCCCGATTGACCTAACCAATATTGCTCCATCATCAAGTATCTATCATTTCGGAAAAGTGAGCAAATTGCAATATAATAATGGCGCTTCTCTACGGGCATATCAAGGAGGATACAGTTATAAGAATCCAGGGCAAACCATTCCGCGAATTATAAGCTCAAACGGTTCAACCAACATTGACGCAATAAAGCGATATTTCTGTTCTGAATATGTGGTTAAGCGGATCGCAGAAGAAACCGGCATGGATTATAATACCTTGATCAGCGGCAATTATAAGCTACTTTTGGAGCCAGTCGCCTATTTCACTTTTCAAGGAGCCAAGATCGTAATGACTGCAACAGAAGCGGCTCTCTACGACCAGCAGGTGAACGGCCTGCTTCGGAGCTGGATGCAGTCGCTCACACATAAAAATCTTCCCTTTGCTATGTTTTTGGAAACATCCGATCTCGGCTATCCCGCTTGGAATGGCTCCACAACAAACGCAACATCCAACGCGAACATTATTTCGTCCCTGGGGCTTGGTATCGTGCGCTTTAAAGAAGAAACCGAGCCCGTCGAGGTTGATACCATTGACTATGAGTACCGGGTCAACACCGAAGTGATTACAGCGGTCACGGTCAGCGGAGGACAGTCCGATCCGGATGATCCGGTCAGCGTGAAATTCCGAATAGGCGGAACCATCTACACCGTGAGCAACGTGTACTATCCATCCGGTGGCAGTCAGCTTGCGTGGGTGAAATGGACGACGCCGGACACGGAGCAGGACATGGTAATCACGGTCACGGTGATTGGCCCCGGCAGCACTTCCAACTCCACCATCAACGTAAGAATTGTGGATCTGGATCAGAATAAACCGCCCAATCCCGTGGCTGACGACCGCAACGACGGCTTTTCCTATTCCCCGGTATCCAACCGGGCGGATCAGCGCTCAGCAAGCTGGGGCGTATGGCACCCATGGTGGCAGGAAAATTGGGTGTGGTACGGCGACGATGAGGACGGATATTGGGTCGACGAAGGCTGGTGGGAGTTCGATTATGACAGTTACACTGCCAAGCTGATCTCCTCCATGAGTATCGTGTGCGACAGCAAAAACCCCACGGCCAGCGGGGATACCATGAAGTCCGGCTATGGGATCAATCAGACCGTCACGGGAAAAGTCACCACCACGCAAAGCACGGCGGTGACGAAGCCGCAGAATGCGGTAAGCTATTTCCCGGAATTTGGCTATGACACTTATTGGCGGCTGCTGGAGCAGACGAGCTCGGGCAAATTTGAATTTCAGAAGAACCCATATTCCACGTATAAGAATCGCACCCATTTCACGCCGATCTGGATGCCTGATGGAACCTATACCGTCAACACCTGGCTCATTGACGCATGGACGCCGGCCGGTATGCTCTCCGCAAATCTGACAGGCTCACTGATGATCAGCGGCAGCCTGTGGGATGACTGGCACATTGCTCCGGCAAACCCATAAGTATGTCAACAAGGCCGCTGAGAAATTCACTCTCAGCGGCCGATTATTTTGGAAAGGACTGATAACATCATGAAAAGCAAAAAGCTCATCGCTGCGCTCTGCCTTGTTTTCTTGGTCTGCATCTGCATGGCGACGCCCGCCCTCGCTGCCGGTGATGTCGCCGGAGCCATCGAAGGGACTTGGGATGACGCCTCGGGTCAGATCAAGCAGGTAGTCAACAACGTGGTTTTTCCCGCCATTGACCTTATACTCGCCGTGTTTTTCTTTGCAAAGCTGGGTATGGCATACTTCGACTATAGGAAACACGGTCAGTTTGAGTGGAGTGGTCCTGCGATCCTGTTTGCGTGCCTTGTGTTCACACTGACTGCTCCGCTCTACGTTTGGAGCATCCTCGGAATGTGAGAAAATGCCGTTACACCGATTTAACAGTGTAACGGCATTCGTTTCTTAAAACATTAAAACTTATGAGTCTGTTGCCGCGAGGTAAGTGCCGCCGATCATAATTACAAGGGCAACAACGAAGGATGTCGTCGGAATTTCCCGGAATAGAATCAATGAAATTGCAACACCGATAAACGGGGAAATTGCATAATAAGCACTTGTTTTTGCCGCACCAAGCCCTCGCTGTGCATAGATGTAAAAATAGATGCTCAGCCCATAGGCAAAGAATCCGAGTAGCATAGCGGCAAGCAGCCAAAGGCAATTTGGAAACCTTTCTCCTATTGCAACGGCAATGAGCAAAGAACCGCAGCCTGACGCAATTCCCTTAATAACCACTATTTGAAGCGGGTTCTTAGACGATAATTTCCTTGTGCAATTGTTTTCAAGGCCCCAGCAAACGCAGGCCAGCAGGACAAACAGAGAGCCAAAAGAAAAGTGAAAACCGCTCAGATCTTCAACAGACAAAATCGCACTGGATATTGTGACAAGCATGATGGCCCACCATAACCGCTTGGAAATGGACTCCTGAAATACAAAAAAAGCGATCAATGAAGTAGCGACGATTTCAAAATTATTGAGAAGCGAGGCGTTTGCGGCGGAAGTCATGGTCAATCCTACCATTAGAAAAATGGGGGCGGCAATATCCAGTACCACCATTCCAATGGTAAAGGGCAACTCAGCTTTCGTCAGGGGCAACTCCTTTCGGCCTGTTCCCGTTTCCTTTTGGATCAGTCCGACGCAAAACATGCCTATCCCAGCCCCGAGGTACAGAAATCCGGCCATCACCGTGGGAGGAACATTCCCAAGCAAAAGTTTGGATGCGGGAGCGTTCAGTGCGTACAATGCGGCAGCAAGAATGGCGCAGAATGTAGCTGCCTTGTTTTTCATTCCCATACTCCCGCCTATTTCATGAACTTGTCAATCGCCGTTGACAAATCGTCCAGCACATTTTTATCGCCCGTTTCAATCGCATCCACAACGCAGTGTTGGATATGATCCTGCAAAACAATTTTGGCAATATTATTGACTGCAGATTTGACGGCTGCGAGCTGGATCAAGACCTCGCTGCAATCCCGGTCTTCCTGAACCATTTTTTTAATGGCTTCCATGTGCCCGGTTGCGCGCGACAGGCGGTTGATGACAGCCTTCGTGTTTTCGTGATGATGTTCCATAAAAAGCCCCCTTTATATCCCCCCGTGGGGGATATAAATAGCATAGCATAACTATTGTCCAAGGGCAAGTGTGGCGAACACATTTCGAGATGACTTTGCTGTAGCAGCTGGGCATTTGTTTGCACCATTGCTTTGGTACTTATTGAAATAAAAGAAGGAAATAGTAAATGATTAATTTAATCTTTTCCACAAAGAGCGGCAAAATGCAGGACTTAAGCCTGCCCCTCTGCGTGGAGGACATCGTACGGAGACCGATGCCGTATTATCTGGCGTTTGGCAAAGCGTCCGTGACCTTTGAAACACCGGACGCCGTTTTGAATGAAAAGCTGGGCAGCCTCATGCTGAACGCTGCTGAGGGCGGCGTACAGGAGCTGAACTCTCGACCGCATGGATGAAAAGTGGCTCGCTCTGCTGCGGGACAACTTGCCGGACGAACCCTGTGACGTCGAGGAACTAACGCGGCGGGCAAGCTACTTCTGCGACCGATATCTTGACCGTGACGGCAATCCAGATCCTTATGTCGTGTCTTGGAGAAATACCGCGAAAGCTCCAATTTGAGTGAAAAGCTCCAGTGGGAGTTCCGGATGAATCTTGAAAAGCAGCGAATGACCGGTGGGCAGCTCTTTGACAAAATCATTGAACGGACTAAGGCCAAAGGCGATCTTGCACGTTTTGATGCCATCAATGAATACATTCTCGACGATACGAGCGACAAGGGCAAGCTGTGCAGTTATGAATTCGACCTGCTTCCCGCCATGAACTTCGGCGGCTCCGAGGGGATCTACATCAGCTGCTATCTCAAGGGGAAGTTCGATGAAAGCGGCAGGGATTCGCTCCATATCGGGACGATCAAGACGCTCGACACGAACATCGACGCCTGTAAGGTCATGGGCGAGCTCTGCGGCGCGCTGATGTACCATGAAAACCGGTTTATCAATGAAAATCTGTATCTGTTTGACTCCACCGAGTCCGTTGAACGCATGATCACAAGAAGCATGGAGATTGAGCAGGAACAGAGCGCAGGCCCGGAAATGCAGATGGGACAGCAAATGTAAGCGGACGCGCCGCTGTGAAAGGATGTGATTACGCAATTGTTTATATGGGATTTTCTGCTCGGCGACGTCATGGATCAGATCATCGACTGGGTTTACAGCCAGATCGTCGGCTTCCTCGGTGATTTCTTTGCTCAAATGGGCAATATGGGCGTGGAGTTGTTCGAAATGTCATGGGTGCAGAGTATTGTTCTGTTTTTCTCCTATTTGGCATGGACGCTCTATGTTGTAGGGCTTGTGGTTTCCGCCTTTGAGACAGGCATCGACTATCAGAACGGACGCGGCAGCGTGAAAGATGCACTGCTGAATGCGCTCAAGGGCTTTCTTGCCGTCAATTTGTTTACCATCGTGCCAGTGGAGCTGTTCAAGCTGTCGGTAAACCTACAGGCCAGCCTAACCTCCGGAATCACAGGCTACGGCAGCGGCATTGACACACTGGCAACGGATATCATCGACCATCTCAACACGGCGGGTTCGTTGGACGCAGCTGCGAGTGCCGGTGTCTTTGG
>Ga0160425_1001752_pt1 | contig 19403 bp, 17 predicted proteins | sample BioMet8_FD_108193 | JGI IMG/M metagenome (GOLD analysis project Ga0160425, IMG submission 108193) | Microbial communities from bioreactor (seeded with sewage sludge) at Lawrence Berkeley National Lab, California, USA - Biofuel... | ecosystem: Engineered > Bioreactor > Anaerobic > Unclassified ...
CCGAGGCGGCAATGGTGCCGTCCGCCAGGCGGCAGATGTGATCTTTCAGGAAGATCTGCTGGCCGCCCAGATCGTAGGTACCGTCCGGCATGCCGCAGGCACGGGCCGCGTCCGAAACCAGAATCATCCGCGCCGGCCCGAAAAGCGAAAACGCCAGACGCACCGCCGATGGATGAACGTGCAGCCCGTCGCAGATCAGCTCCGCCCGCACCTGGGGACGCTCCGCCGCCGCGCCGATGACACCGGGGTCGCGGTGATGGATGGGCGGCATGGCGTTGAACAGATGCGTCAGATGGGTGGCGCCGGCGTCAATGGCCGCTTTGGCCTGCTCATAGTTGGCATTGGTATGGGCTATGGACACGGTGCAAAGCCGGCTGGCCTGACGGACAAAATCCACCGCGCCGGGCAGCTCCGGCGCCACGTCCGCAATGCGGATCAGGCCGTCACAGGCGGCGTACAGGCGGTAAAAGCCTTCGAAATCCGGGACGCGGAGATAGTCGCCGTTTTGCGCGCCCTTTTTGGACGCGGCAAAATACGGGCCCTCCATCTGGATGCCCATCAGCTTGGCGTGGCCCGCAGGGCGCCGGGCTTTAAACGCTGACGCCGTGGCAAACGCCCGGCCCAGCGCCTCGTAGGGCAGCGTCATGGAGGCGGGAGCAAAGGAGGTCACGCCGCAGCGGCCCAGATAGGCCGCTATTTTTTGCAGGCCCTCCGCATCCCCGTCGGAAAAATCAACGCCGGAGTTCCCGTGGTGATGCACGTCCACCAGGCCGGGAAGCACCATGGCCCCCTGGAGATTGATTCCCGTCTGTGAGGTGACACCCTCATAGACACGGGTAAAACGGCCGTTCTCCACTTCAAGGCTGCCCTTGATAAACCGAAAATCTTCTGTCAATATGTATGCGTTTTGATACAGCATGGGTGGTTTCCTCCTGCTTTTTTCTCAGACAGCGCCTGCATGACGCTCCTTATTTTCTCCACGTCGGCCGCCGGCTGCATCTGCGCGCGGGCCCGGAGCAGATCGCGGTCCGGCGACGCCGCTTTCATGCAGGGGCCGCCCTGCAGACAGTCCGTCAGAAAACGCACCGCCGGCATCACCGTCAGCGTTTTGGCATTCACCGGCCAAGGAAAAAATGGTCTGGTCCACTGACCGCCTTTCCTTCCGGCACCGCCCTCTTCCGGCGGTTTTCTTTTCAGTATTACTTTATTATAACTATTTCAGCCCGTATTGCAACCTTTTTGCGTTTTTTCACAATAAAAGCCAGGCACCTGCCACTGCCAGAACCCCCTCCGGCGCATAGCAGCGGCCCCAGCCGGACGGCAGCTGAAGCTCCTGCCGTTCGATGACGCTGCCGTCCAGCCGCGTCAGCTCCCGCTGCACGCTCAAAAGCAGATGCTCTCCCATGCTCGAGAGCGTCAGACTGTTTCTCCCCGACAATCCGTAGCTGACCACCTGTTCCGTTTCCACACCCTGTACCGGGCAATTCTCCGGCAGCAGCAGCGTGCGGCAGCGCAGACACGACGACGCCTTTTGCAGACGCAGCACACCTTCCCGATTCAAAACGCAAAGGCCCCACACCGCCTTTGTCAGCGCGTCCAGACGCTCCGGACGGCGCAGCGCACCGGGGAGTTTCTCTTCCCAGGGAACATTCTTCCGGCAAAAAAAGCAATTTCTTTCCATGCGTATCTTCTCCTCTTTCCGGTTTCCCCCCGGAAACCGCTTTTCTGCTTACAGCTTTTGCCAAATCCCTTATTTTATGCGGTGAAAAAGACGTGCGCCCAGACGCTGCATATGCTATAATAAATAAAACACAAGGAAGGAAGAACAACCGGTATGTATTTCGCAGCCCATCTGAAAACCATCTGCCGCCACAGAGCCCTGGTACGGCACTACTGCTTCCGTCTGGGACTTTACCGTCAGGGGCTGCTGCACGATCTGTCCAAGTTTTCCCCCGTGGAATTCTGGCGCGGCGTCCGCTACTATCAGGGATACCGCAGCCCCAACGATCAGGAGCGCAAGGAAACCGGCGTCAGCCTCGCCTGGCTTCACCACAAGGGCAAGAACAAACACCATTTCGAGTACTGGATTGACTATTGCCTGCGCGACGACGGCAGCGTCTATATGGGCGGGTGCAAAATGCCCGTGCGCTATGTGGCCGAGATGTTCTGCGACCGTATCGCCGCCAGCCGCGTATACAACGGCGACACTTACAGGGACTGCGACTCCTACGACTACTTTATCCGTTCCAAGGACCATATCCTCATCCACCCGGAAACCAGCGCCCTCATCGAGCGGTGGCTGCTTCTGCTCAAGGACGAGGGGGAGGATGCAGCCTTTTCCCAAATCCGTCGGGAATTGGACGCTCAGAAGTGATATTCTCCTGTTCTTTTCGCGGAATTGTGGTACTTTTTTCTTTTTTTCTTTTGCAGAACGTATCTATTTGTTAAAAATATGACAACTTTTTTTATGAGGGCGCTGTTATTCCTTGATTTTTCGTCAAATATGTTATAGAATGTTTTGTAAACTTGCACGGGAAGGCTGGCTGATAGAATGAGCAACCCCTATAAGACCAGAGAGGGCGGTGCGACGGTCACGGTTTTTGTCCCTTATGACTGCCAAAACCACTGCCCTTTTTGTATTAATAAGAAAGAATATGCCAACTGCGAGGGCTTTAGCCTGGAGGCCATACTGAAAAGTATTTGCCTGATGGACGAGATCACCCCTCGCTGTGACTTTGTATTCACCGGCGGCGAACCCTTCGCCGACCTGACGGCGCTGCAGCAGATGCTCGACGCCATCCCCCGCACCCACAAGATCTATATCAATACCACGTTCCCCGTGCAGCAAACCTATTCGGCCGATGAAATGATCGCTTTCACAGAGAAAAACAAAGATAAGATCACCTGTATCAATATCTCCCGGCATCTGGTGAAATATGTGGAGGAATCTCCCGACGAAGTCATCGCCCGGATCGCCACACCCAAGCGCATCAATTGCGTGCTGTTCCGCAATTATCCCGCCGACCGTCTGGTGGACTATGCAGAGCGGTTCCGCCGCTTCAACATCCCCATTCAGTTCCGCTATGACTACACGGAAACAACGCCGGAAAACCTCTATGAGGAAGAGCACGACAAGATCCTGCAGGATCTCAAGCGGCTGTTTACCTATAAGGGACTCGACGGCTGCCGGATGCGCAACGGCTTTCACTTCGATTACAAGGGCCTGCATATGACCTATCATAAAACGCTGCCCTACTCCACCATCACAGAAACCGGTGCGGACGGCGTCACCTACGACATTCTCTACGACATTCTCATCAAGCAGACCGGCGAGCTCCATGCGGACTGGACCGGCGTGAAGCTGGACGTGGAAAAATACCGCCATGCGGCCTTTGAACCTTACGACCTGCACGTTTTAAACGGCATCATTGATTTCTGAATAAAAAAGCCGGCGTATCTCTTTTGAGATACGCCGGCTTTCCTGTCCGCCGGGACATCCCACGGGAAACGCGGCACCAAAAACAAGCTTCCTTTTTCTGTTTTCTTCTTGACAAGGGGCGGATTTGCATTTATAATGAACGTTGTTCAGTTTGGAGGTAAATGACATGAATACCGTGAAAACTTCAAAAGAGGCGCTGCTGGCAGCCAGCCGGGCCATGGCGGCGGAGGAGGGACTTTCTGCCGTGAATATTCGGGCGCTGGCACAGCGCTGCGGCGTGGCGGTAGGTTCCGTCTATAATTATTTTCCCTCCAAGGCGGCGCTGCTGGCGGAAACCGTGGCGGGCGTCTGGGCGGAGATCTTTCATATGAGCGAGGATGCGGCGGTGCCGGAGGGATTTCTGAACAGCATCAGCTGGCTTCTGGGCTGTCTGCGCCGGGGTGCGGAGAGTTGTCCTCACTTTTTCACGCTGCACGCCGCCGATTTCGGCGCGGAAGAACGGGAAACCGGCCGTGCCGTTATGGAACGGTATCAGACCCACATGAAACAGGGACTCTTGCGGGCCTTGCAGACGGACCCCGCTCTCCGGCCCGACGCCTTTTCCCCCGACCTGACGCCGGAGGCACTGGTGGATTTTGTGTTCACGCACCTGCTTTATCTGGCCGCCCACCCGGAAGTATCCGAAAAAACACTGCTGCGTATCGTCAGCCGTACCATCTATGTAACCGACAAGGAGATTTGACAAATGCAGGCTATTATGGAAACATTATTTGATGCGGTGTATCTGTCCACCGTCATCACACTGGGCATCCTCATGATCGCCCGAAGCAGGGGCAGCCGGGAAACACTGCTCTTCGGCATCATGGCGGTGACGCTGGGTGCCGGCGACGCCTTCCATCTGGTACCCAGGGCCATCGCCCTTTGCACGGTGGGGCTGGAGCAATTCACCTGCGCGCTGGGCGTGGGCAAGCTCATCACCTCCATCACCATGACCGTTTTCTACATTCTGCTGTACTACGTCTGGCGGCAGCGTTACGGCGTGCAGGGAAAAGCGGGACTCACCGCCGCCGTTTACCTGCTTGCCGCCGCGCGGATCGTTCTGTGCCTCTGCCCGCAGAACGCCTGGACCAGCGCCAGCGCGCCGCTGGCCTGGGGTATCTGGCGCAACATCCCCTTCGCGCTGCTGGGTCTTCTGGTGATCGTCCTCTTTTACCGCTCCGCCCGTGAGAAAAACGACCGCTCTTTTCGCTTCATGTGGCTCACCATCGTGCTGAGCTTCGCCTTCTACATTCCCGTGGTGCTGTTTGCCGACACAGTTCCCGCCGTGGGCGCGCTGATGATCCCCAAAACCTGCGCCTATGTATGGACGGTGCTGATCGGCTTTACGGACGCCAAAAAGCGGCGGATGGCCGCATAATTTCATCAGAATATGACAAAATACCCTGCCGATGAGAACATCGGCAGGGTATTTCTGATGCGGATCGAAAAGGAGTTACTTCTCAGTGAGATACTCGTCAATGGACTTGGCGGCCAGCTTGCCGGCACCCATGGCCAGGATCACGGTAGCCGCGCCGGTAACGGCGTCGCCGCCGGCATACACGCCCTCGCGGGAGGTGAGGCCTTCCTCGTTGACGATGATACCGCCCTTTTTGTTGATCTCCAGTCCTTTGGTGGTATTCTTGATCAGGGGGTTGGGAGAGGTGCCCAGCGCCATGATCACGGCGTCCACCGTCAGATCAAACTCGGAATCGGCCTTCTCGATGGGACGGCGGCGGCCGGAGGCATCCGGTTCACCCAGCTCCATCTCCACACAGGTCATGGAGGACACGTTGCCGCCCTCGTCGCCGTTGATCTTCACAGGGTTGTTCAGCGTCTTGAAAATGATGCCCTCTTCAACAGCATGCTCCACTTCCTCGTGACGGGCAGGCAGTTCCTCCATGCCGCGGCGGTACACCACATAGACGTCGGCGCCCAGACGCTTGGAGCAGCGGGCCGCATCCATGGCCACGTTGCCGCCGCCCACCACGGCCACCTTTTTGCCGGCAAGCTCCATGATGGGGGTGTCGGACTCCGGACGATAAGCTTTCATCAGATTAATGCGGGTCAGGAACTCATTGGCGGAATAGACGCCCTTGAGATTCTCGCCCGGAATATGCATGAACATGGGCAGGCCCGCACCGGAACCGACGAACACCGCTTCAAAATGATACAGATCCATCAGCTCGTCGATGGAGCAGACACGGCCGATGACCATATTGGTTTCCACTTTCACACCCATGGCCTTCAGCCCGTCCACTTCCTTCTGGACGATGGCCTTGGGCAGACGGAACTCGGGAATGCCGTACACCAGCACGCCGCCCGCCAGATGCAGCGCTTCAAACACAGTGACCTCATAGCCTTTCTTGGCCAGGTCGCCCGCGCAGGTAAGGCCGGAGGGGCCGGAACCGATCACCGCCACCTTGTGGCCGTTGGCCTTGGGCTGTACAGGCGCTTCGGTGCTGTGGGCATTGTGCCAGTCGGCCACAAAACGCTCCAGACGGCCGATCCCTACCGGTTCGCCTTTGACGCCGCGGACACAGTACTGTTCGCACTGGCTCTCCTGCGGGCACACACGGCCGCAGACAGCCGGCAAAGAACTGGTCTGATGGATCACCTGATAGGCGCCTTCATAATCCTTTTCCGTAATCTTTTTGATAAAATCAGGGATCTGCACCTGTACAGGGCAGCCGCCCACGCACGGGTGATTCTTGCAGTGAAGGCAGCGGGCCGCTTCATCCAGCGCCTGCTCCTCCGTATAGCCCAGCGCCACCTCCAGAAAATTCTTGTTGCGGACATTGGGGTCCTGAGAGGGCATCGCATTCTTCTTCAAACTCATATTTGCCATTTTACCGTACCTCCTGCTTGAACAGATTGCAAGCTTCGTCCCGGCGCTCCGTTTCAAACGTCTTGTACATGGCGCCGCGCTTGATGGCCTCGTCAAAGTCCACCTGGAAACCGTCAAAATCGGGCCCGTCCACACAGGCAAACTTGGTTTCGCCGCCCACCGTCAGCCGGCAGCCGCCGCACATGCCCGTGCCGTCGATCATAATGGGGGACATGGACACAATGGTCTTGATATTGTATTTCTTCGTCACGCCGGTGACAAACTTCATCATCACAATGGGCCCGATGGTGATGACCTGGTCATATTGGTTGCCCGCCTGGATCAGCTCTTCCAGCGCCTGCGTCACCAGCGCCTTCTCACCGTAGCTGCCGTCGTCCGTGCAAACCTTCAGCACGTCGCTGCAGGCGCGGAATTCATCTTCCAGAATCACGATGTCCTTGGTACGGAAACCGATGACAGAGTGGACTTCCACACCCTCGTCGTGCAGCTTCTTGGCCACGGGCCATGCAATGGCGCAGCCCACGCCGCCGCCCACCACGGCGACTTTCTTCAAGCCTTCCGTTTCCGTCGGCTTGCCCAGAGGCCCCACAAAGTCCTGCAGGAACTCACCCTGCTTCTTGTGGTTCAGCTTTTCGGTGGTGGCGCCCACGATCTGAAAGATGATCGCGACAGTCCCCTTCTGACGATCGTACCCGGCAATCGTCAAAGGAATCCGTTCGCCGTTTTCGTCCACACGCAGGATAATAAACTGACCGGGCTCCGCTTTTTTGGCAATCATGGGAGCTTCAATTTCCAGCAGGGTGACACTGGAATTCAGTTCCTTTCTTGTTACGATCCGATACATTAAATTGCTCCTTCTTTCATAAAAAATCGTGATTCGTATAAATATGGAGAAGATTGTCTTTTGGCAAACAATCTTTTTCTTATAGTAACACAAACACCGCGCCCGCGTCAATTCCCCCCGGTATAAAAGACGCGCGGGAATAACGCTCAGGCGCTCTTTGCCGGCAGCGTCACACGGCGGCCGGCAATATCCACCACCCGATCTTCCCGCATCTTCCGCAGCTCACGCATCATGGCGCTGCGGTCGGCGGAGATATAATCCGCCAGCGCGCTGAGTGAAAAGGGCAGCTGAAAGGCGGCAGAATGGCTCTTCGCCGCCTGCATCACAAAGTAGCACAGAAGTTTTTCCCGGATGCTGCGGCGGCTGAGCACTTCCACACGCTCGGAAAGACACGACGCCTTTTCCGCCACCAGCTCAAACATATTTTCCACCAGGCGGCTGTGATGCTCGCAGGCGTTTTCGCAGCGCTTTGTCACCTGATCGGAACGCATGAACCATACACGGCAGGCCCTTTCGCAGATCACCTGCACACTGTCGCCCGTCACATTTTCAAACATCAGCATCTCACCGAACAGGCCGCCCGGTTCCAGATGCTCCAGAATCGTGCGGCCGCCTTTGGCGTCCAGCCGCACAACCACTGCGCTGCCGCCGTCAAGAATGCCGATCATATCGCGCCCGGCATCAAAATCATAGATCACGTCGTCAGGAGAAAATCGTTCCGAGGTGACGCCGAAACACACCATCATCCGGTCGCATTCCTCCGCGCTGATCCCTTTGAATACAGGGACCTGCCGGTAATCCATACAGGTCATGTCCGCTCCTCCTCCGGCTCCTGGGGCTGTTCCGCCGGCGGCATTTTTTTTGCCAGCGCCGCCAGCTTCTTTTTACGCTTTTTGTCAAGAATCACATAAACGACCACATAGGTCAGGATACTGATACCGATGCCCGCCAGCACATCCAGCACCGCGTGCTGTTTGATGAACAGCGTGGCCAGCATAATGAACGTCGCCAGCACTGCCACGCCCGCACGCCAGTACCACCGGTGCAGCCCTTTGGTGCGCCACACGCCGATCACGCCGCCGATGGCGCCCACCACATGGACGCTGGGAAATACATTGGTATTGGTATCCGCGTCGTAGATGCACTGCACCAAAAACGTGAACACATTGTGCCGCGGCATCACCTCCGGCCGCAGCGCCTGCGCATTGGGTACAAGCGCACAGATCAGCGTGCTGACCGTATAGCCGATCATGATGTACCACATATAGCGGCGGAATCCTTCCCCATCATTCAGGATCAGGTAGACACCGATCGCCACCAGATAAAAAAACCAAATGTCGTAAAACACCACAAATTCTTCCACAAAGGGAATCTGGTAGTCAATAGGCAGCTGCGTATACCAATAGGGACCTTCCACCACTTTTTCAATGGTAAAATACATGGCAATGTAGACAGGTGCATATAAACCCCACAGAACATGCGGGTATTCCCTCACAAATTTTTTGATACGGGTTTTCAGCTGCTGCATGATATATCTCCTTGTTTTCGAACAGTCAATTCTTTTATACTATATCACAAATGTCCCGATTCGTGAATAGACTTCTTGCACAATTCTGTCGTACTCATTATACTGTAACCATGTCGCCGTTTTTGGCAGAAAACACAGGAGGAAACCATATGATCGTCAAACAAGTGGAAAAAAAGGGAGCCAATCGGGCAGAGCTTCTCATAGAAGTGGAAAAGGATGCCTGGCAGGCCGCTTTGCAGAAAGCCTACCAGGCGCAGGCTCGGCAGTTCCCCGTGGCCGGATACGACCCCGGTCAGGCCCCCCGCGCCGCCCTGGAAACACAGTACGGCGACGACTGCTTTTATCAGGAGGCCGTAAACGAAACGTTTCCTTCCGCGTTGGTGGAGGCCATGCGGCAGGAAAAACTGCAGCTCGTCGCCACGCCGGAGCTGCGGGTGGTCACCATCGGGCCGGAGGGCTACACCTTTGTAGCGCTGGCCGAGCTGTATCCGGAGGTGAAGCTGGGCGTCTACAAGGGTCTGAGCGCACACCGCGACAGCGTGGAGCTGTCGGCAGACGACACGGAGAGCGCCGTGGCCGATTTCCTGCGCGGGCATAAAACCGAACACACCATCGACGGGCCTGCCGCCGCAGGCGATACCGCCGTCATCGACTTTGAGGGCTTCACCGACGGCGTGGCCTTTGAAGGCGGCAAGGGCGAGCGCTATCCCCTGGTACTGGGCTCCGGTTCTTTTATCCCGGGTTTTGAAGAACAGGTTTGCGGTATGCGCACGGGTGAAACACGGGAAATTCACGTCACTTTCCCGGAAGCCTATGCGCCGGAGCTGGCCGGCAGGGACGCCATGTTCCGCGTCACCCTGCAGGAACTCCGCCGCAGTGAAATGCCGGAGCTGACGGAGGAATTTGCCAAAAGCACCGGTTTCGGCTCCGTTTCGGAGCTGCGGCAAGACGTGATGGCGCAGCTGGTGGAAAGCCGGCAGCAGGAGGCGCAGGACGCCTTTGAGGATGCCCTGATCGGGCAGGTGCTGGACGGCATGGAGGTGGAAATCCCCGAGGCCATGGTGCAAAACCAGCTGGACGGACTGATGCGGGAGCTGGAGGGTCATCTGCAGAGTCAGGGCATCGACATGGAGGAATATCTCACCGCACTGCAGCTGACACGGGAGCAGGTACGGGAACAGATCCGCCAAAGCGCCGAAAACGCCGCCCGCTTCGAGCTGGCCATGAACGAGATCGCCCGGCGGGAGGCCTTTTGCGTGACGGAAGAAGAGCTTGCCGCCCGCTACAGCGAAATGGCCGCCCTCTACGGCATGACGGAAGAACAGCTGCGCACCGAGCTGCCGCCGGAAGCTCTGGCCCACGATCTGAAGATCACCCGCGCGCGGCAGGTCGTGGTAAACACCGCAAAGGCCCTTTGAATACCAAAAGGCTCTGCCGCACTTCAAACGCGGCAGAGCCTTTTGGCACTTCTCTTTACTTGGAAATCCGGTTGACGCCGGTGAAATAATAATTTCCCAGGCCGTCATGGAAAACGCCATCCAGATTCTCCCGCAGCTTCGCAGCCGTGGTGGTGAAGTAGAGCGGGATCGTCTGTCCTTTCTGGAGCAGCAGCCCTTCCGCATCCTTCAGGTAGGCGCTGCGCGCGTCTGCCTTGGAAGAGGCGTTGGTCACTCGCATCAGCATATCATAGGCGCTGTCGGAGTAAAAGCCCACATTCCCGGCATCGCCGGTGGTCCACCTGGTCAGAAGCGACGTGGGATCGTCCCACTGCGCCGTCAGGGAAACGCCCGCCAGGATAAATTCACCCGACGCCAGCGCCTGCTCATAGGCCGCCCGGTCCATGGGCACCAGCTTCACCCGCAGGCCCAACTCCTCCTTCCACGTCTTTTGCAGAAGCTCCGCCACCTGCCGGTTGGCGTCGCCCCGCAGATAGAGATAATCCAGGGCCACAGCGCCCGGATCGTTAATCCCGCCCGCCTGCAGCAACTGGCGGGCCCGCTCGCAGTTTTCCTTATAGTTCTGGGGATCATTATCCAGCAATGCGCCGCAGGAGGTCCGATAATCGGAACCGTTGGAGGAATCCCTGACGCCGGACGGCACCAGCCCGTCCGCCGCCGCCGTTCCCACGCCGGCCAGCGCCGCCACGACCGGGCGATCCACCGCCAGAAGCATGGCGCGGCGCAGCTGCTCACTTTGCACGCTCATGGACATCTGATTAAACAGCACTGTATACACCTGAGCATAGCTGTCGGCTTTCCAGTAGCTGTCACGGGCCAAAGACGCCATCTCGCTGTCGGGCAGCGGCCACACAAAATCCACGCTGCCGTTTTGATACAGCTGCATGGCGCTGGCACTGTCGGGTGCGAAAACAAACTGCAGTTCCTGGGGCCCCAGCTTTTTCGCATCGTAATACCGATCCGCCGCCCGCGCCGTCAGCTGTTCTTCCCCTCGGTCAGACACAGTATAAGCGCCGTTGGTCACGGAAGCTACGGCCACATCGCCCTGCCGCACAGGAACGGTGTAGGGCGACGTGCAGATGCTGCTGATAAAATAGGGGCAGCGCCAGGACAGCGTCACCTCCAGCCTGGTATCGCTTTGCGCCGAAATGCGCAGCAGCGACAGGTCGTTTTGCGCGCGGGCCTCCCGGTACCCCGCCACCATGCTCAATACCGCCGCATGGGGCGACGCGCTGGCCGGGTCCGCCAAACGCTGCCAGGCATACACAAAATCGTGCGCCGTTACCTTCTGCCCGTCGGACCAGTAAATGTTGTCCCGCAGCGTAAACGTATAGGTTTCGGTGCCGTCCTGATTTTCGCTCACCTCATAGCTCCGGGCCTGACCGGCCACCGCTTTGGTGCCGCCGGAGGCATCGTTGACATTTTTCATCAGGTTTTCATACAGGTGGTTCACCAGAATCTTTTCCCCGTCGGAGGTGATCTGCGCCGGGTCCAGCGTAACCGGCGCGTCGGAAACACAGACGCGCAGCGTCAGTGTTTCCTCTTTTTTGCCGCAGCCGGCCAAAAGTCCTGTTATCATCAGCAGCGCCAGCACCAGCGCCGCAGTCCGTTTTCCACGCTTCATCGGATCTCTCCTTTAATCTTTTGCTGCACATTCCCCATTATACGGATTTTCCGCCGGATTGTAAAGTAAAACCGCCCTGATTTGCCCTCTCTGGTGTGAAAACAGCGGGAAATCACGTTTCACTGCAAAAAACGGATCTCCCGCTGTTTTCTTTTGTTCGTCACGTGTTGTCCCGGCTGATGGGACGGCGGATCAGCAGCGCGCGCAGTGCCTTCCCGTCAAACGGGATCAGCGGGTAAAGGTATCCCTTTCCGCCGATGGGCTGTGTGGTGGCCAGCAGTATCAGCGTCAGCACCAGCCCTCCCGCAAAACCATACCACCCCAGCGCCCAGGACAGCACCAGCAGCACCATCCGCATCAGCTTAAGGGCGTAACCCAGCTCATAGCTGGGCTGAGCAAAATTGGCCACGGCCACAAACGCCATATACACCAATACCTCCGGCACCAGCCAGCGGGCCTGCACCGCAAAGTCGCCCAGGATCAATGCGCCCAGCATACTAAATGAGTTGCTCAGCACATCGGGCGTGTTCAGCGACGCCAGCTTCAGCAGGTCGATCACAAATTCCAGCAGCAACAGCTGGAGGATCAGCGGCACATAATAGTCGCCCTTCACTGCCAGAAAGTTCAGCTTCTCCGGAATATTTGCCGGCGTCTTGACCAGCAGATACCACAGCGGCGTGATCATCAGCGTCAGAAGCGTCACCGCCAGACGAATCAGACGCAGGTACGTCCCCACCAGCGGCGGAAAATAGAAGTCGTTGATGGCTTCCGTAAAGCTGAAGATGGTGGTGGGCAAAATCATGGCCGCCGGGGAGTTGTCCACCATCAGAACAATGTTGCCCTCCATAATACTGGCGGCGGCCGTGTCGGGCCGCTCCGTATACCGCACTCTGGGAAACGGATTGTACCACTGCGGCCCCGTAATGGCCTCGGCAATGCTCTCCTGACTCATGGCGACGGATCTGACGTCGATGGACGCCAGCTGCTGCCGGAGCCGCTCCAGCATGGGACGGTCCACCCGGCTCTCCAGGTAGCACAGCGCCACGTCCATGTGGGACTTTTCCCCCACTTTGTGATCTTCAATCGTCAGCTCCGGAGTCCTGATCCGCCGCCGCAGCAGCGCCGCGTTCTTCATCAGCGTTTCCAGAAAACCGTCGTGGGCGCCGCGCAGCACCTTGCTGTTGTCCGGCTCCGCCACGGAACGGGCCGGATACGTCTTGACGTCCAGCAGGATATTTTCCGGCAGTCCCTCCAGCACCAACAGCGCCTTTCCTGAAAACACCGCCGTCAGCGCTTTGGATTCGTCCGTTTCCGTCTGGGCGTCGCCCACACTGATGCAGCGGGCCACAAAATCCGCCGCCGTCAGGGTGGACGGCAGGTCACGGACGGCAAGCCAGCGGTCGATCACCCGCTCCACCAGACCGTCCTCCATATAACCGTTGACCACCCAAAACCGGGCGTGCCGTCCCCCGATGAGCAGATTCCGGCCCACCATATCGAAACTGCGGCCGATGCCCAGCAGACGGTCGAGATGCTCCGTGCGCTCTTGAAATTCCTCTTGTTTCCGACTCATGGCCCGCCTCCCGCCTGTTTCTTTTAGTATGCGGTTTTTGGACCCGGCTATTCCGCCAAAACGCAAAAAGTACCGCCGCCCGTAAGGGTCGCGGTACTTTGACCGGCACATATTAAGAAAAACGCTTTCTTATCCGATACAGCCGTGGAGCGTCGCCACATACGCCTGCACGCCGTCCCCGTCGCGCAGATCCGGCACCCCGCGGACAAAGCGCCGCTGCTCGTCCGGCGGCATCCCTCTGAAATAATTCAGCGCCACAGCGTCCTTCTCCAGCGCCATTTCCAGCATTACCGGCATGGCGCCCGTATCACCCTGCATCATCTATCACCCCGCTGCCAGTTTGCCCGGGGCCGAAACAAATCATACCGTCTTTTCAAAATAAAAGAAGGTTTCGTCCTCTCCGCTGCGCCGCATACAGCTCGACAGCATCCGGTAAGACGCCTGATTTTCCTTGTAACATTTGGCCACCACACGGGCCAGGTGCAGCTTGTACAGTCCCCATTCAGCGACCGCCGCAAACGCCTCCGTGCCGTACCCGGCATGTGCAAACGCAGGCGCAATGCGGGTACCCAGCTCCGCGCCGCCGCGCCAGTCGAAGTTGTACAGCACTGCTTCTCCGATCAGTTGTCCGTCAAGACGGACGGCAAAATTGACGGCCTGACGGTTTTTGAAATCTGCGGCGGCCACGTCCAGGAAATACGCCTCCGTCAGCTCGCCCTTCAGATCGGCGCGATAGTCGTAACCCCACCACTTGTTCCGCTCCTCGTCCAGGCACAGCGCATTGTAAGCCGCCCGGTCCGCGCCGGTCAGCGCGTCCAGCGCAAGCCGTTCCGTCCGCAAGGCGGGGATCGCGGTCAGATTGTCCAGCTCGTTGCCCACTTCCGCCCGGATCTTGCCCGCCAGATGGACCGGCTGATATTGCAGCTTGGACGTACGAAGGCCCGGGTCGCAGGCGTCGTCCTCCCGGTTGATATAAACGGCATTGTCGCCGTAATATTGTGCAAAAGCCTGCACCATGGCGGGATAGACGCCCTCGTATCCGTAAAGCGCCTTTTCAATGTGAATGATCAGCGTATCGCCGCAGCGCTCCGCCAGACTCAGCGCAATCAACCGCCCGTCGAGAACAAGACCGCCCGCGCAAAACCATCTGCGGCGCAGCTGCCCCAGCATCTTCTTGGCATAGCTCAGCTCATTGCGCGCCTGTTGGCTGGTCTTTTCAAAAACCTGATCGTAATCGCTCCAGAACTGCCGGATCAGAGGCTCCTCCGCCTGCGTCAGCGGTATAAAAGACGCCTCCGGGTAGTTTTTGCGGAATTTGTTGATGTGGTTGCGCTGTCCGCTGTACTTGCGCCCGGCAAAAGCGGTCAGATCCTCCCGGCGATACAGGTAGTCTTTCCAGACCCGTTCATTGGCAAAACGCACATAGGGATAGCGCGCCAGCAGGTCGGCGGCCTCCGCCTCCGGCACCACAGACAGCACCGGCCGGCGGCCCACCTGGGTACAGTATCGCTCGATCTCCGTCAGAGCCCCGTCTACATCCCCGTCAGGGCCGGGCACCGGGTAGTCAAAGAGATACGCGCCGCCGATGCAATTGCGGACCACCAGACATCCGTGGGTTTCCGCAAAGGCGGGGTGCAGCCAGCTGCGCCACATCAGCTTGACCCCCACAGAGTATTCACACAAGCGGTAATCGCAGTTTTGATAGTACTTTCGCAGCTTTCCCGCATTTTTCAACGTTACATTCAAAAATTCCAACATCTTATCTTCGCTTTCCTGTTTTCATTACATGGTTTCTATCATGTCCCGCGCCTGTGCCAAAAATTTGCGTGCCATGGGACTCAGTTCCTTTTTCGACCGCACGGCGATCCCCAGATCCCGCACCGCCGGCGGGTCCATGGGCAGAGCCAGTACGTCGCTCTTGCGGCCTTGCAGCACCAGTTCCGACAGGATGCTGATCCCAAGACCATGTTCCACCATGGAAATCACCACCGAATCATTGACCTGCGTGTCGCGAATGGCCGGACGCACGCCAAACCGGTTGAACACCCGCGTAATGTCCAGGCTGAAACCCATGGACGGCATCAGAAATTCGCGGCCTTCAAAATCCGATACCGCAAAACTCTGTCCTTCCTTCGCCCGCTCTGTCCTGGGCAGAATGACCAGCAGCGGATCATCCCGCAGATGCACCCATTCCAGGTTCACGCCCTCCTGCCAGCTGGCAAAGCACATATCCACCTTGCCCTCCCGCACCCAGCGGTAAACCTCCTCCACGCTGCCCATCTGAATGTCCACATGCACACCCGCGTACTCCGAACGGAACTGCTGAATGATCTCCGGCAGCCAGTGCATGGCAATGCTGGCGTACGCCGCCACCCGTACCGTTTCCTCTTCGGCCGTGTGGAGCTGCTGAATCTCACGCTCCAGTTCCTCACCCGCCGTCAGAAACCGGCGGATCAGCGGCTCGATCCGCTGTGCGGCAGGCGTCAGCTTCACGCCGTAATGCCCGCGGGTCAGAAGCGGAAAGCCCACGTCCTTTTCCAGACTGTTCATCATGTGCGTCAGGCCGGACTGCGTATACCCCAACATCTCCGCCGCCCGGGTGAAGCTCCCCTGCTCCACTGCCGTCATCATTGCTTCCAGTTTTTTGGTATCCACTGCCATCGCCGTCCTATCTATGAATAATCTTCATAGACTGATTATAGGTCGGAAATCTTTTCCGTGCAAGAGGATTATCCGACCTCTCTCCGCAGATATTTAACTATGACATTGTTTCATGCTTCTATGAGATAATGTCGCTTTACTATTTTAAACCGCTGGTGTATGTTAACAATAGTAATTCCTTACGACATGAATTGCTTTTCCTTTCTATCCTCAAACCGGCGGCAACTGCACAGCCATCTGTGCAGTTGTTGTCGTACAGGGCCAAACAACTCCTCAAAATCTGTTCCCCTCAAAAGAAAGAGTACCGCCCGGTCCGGGCGGTATTCTTTTTTCTTCGTTCAGAGGGCGGCAAAAAGATCGTTCAGCGCCTCCGTCATGGTCGGATGCGTAAAAATTCCGTCCCGCAGCGCGGTATAGGGAATCCCGGCCTCCATGGCCAGCTTCACCAGGTTGATCATCTCCTGCGACTCGGCGCAGAAAAGATGCGCGCCAAGGATCAAGCCGCTCTTGGCATCCACCACGGCTTTGAGCATTCCCTCAGGTTTTCTCAGCACCTGCGCCTTGGGAATCGCCGCCGCCGGCAGACGCGCCACGCGCACGTCAAGACCTCTGGCCAGCGCTTCTTTCTCCGTCATGCCCACGCGGGAGAAGGGCGGGTCCAGAAAAACACTGTAGGGTACGGGACCGCGGTTTTGCGTGGTCCGTTCGCCCAAGCCAAGCACCTGAGAGCTTACCACCCGGAAGTCGTCCAGCGAGATGTAGGTAAACTGCTGGCCTCCGACCACATCGCCCATGGCCCAGATGTGGGGCACGTTGGTCCGCAGGTGCTCATCCACCTGCAGGGCACCTCTGTCCGTCACGGCAAGGCCGGCCTTTTCCGCAGCCAGACCTTCCAGATTGGGACGGCGGCCTGTCGCCACCAGTACGGCGTCGGCAAAAAGCTCGTCGGCGGCACCGTCTTTCTCAATGTCCACCACGGCGCACTTCTCCCCGACACGCACGCCGCGGGTCTGGGTGGAACGCAGCACTGTCACGCCGCGGGCTGTCAGGCTCTCCAGCACGGAAGCGGCAATCTCTGCATCCTCACGGGGGAGAAAGACCTCGTCGCGCTGTATCACGGTGACCTGCGAGCCGAAATTGGTAAAGTAGGACGCAAACTCCATGCCGATATAGCCGCCGCCCAGGATCACCAGACGACGGGGCAGTTCTTCCCGCTCCATCAGCGTTTCGCTGGAATACACATAGGGATTGCCCTCCAGACCCTGGATGTCGGGAGCGGCAGGGAGGGCGCCGGTATTGACGAAGATACGCTCCGCCTCCAGCACTTCCGCGCTGCCGTCTGGCAGCGTCACGCGTACGTGATGCGCGTCTTCAAAGGACGCCTGCCCCGTATAGATCACGGCACCGGAGGACGCCACCTTGTCGTAGTTTTTTTGGCGCAGCATAGCCGTCAGGCGGCGTTTTTCCGCCACGGCCGCACGGTAACGCTCCGCTTTTTCCTCAAAACCGCCGCCCTGCGCCGCCGAAAGCCGCGCACTGTTCTCCAGCGACTTGGTGGGAATACAGGCCACGTTAATGCATGTACCGCCGTACATCATGGAAGAGCGCTCGATCAGCGCCACCGTCTGCCCCGCTTTGGCCAGGGCACCCGCCAGGGTCTTGCCGCCCTTTCCGAAACCAATGATCACGTTTTGAAATTGTTTCATATCAATGTTCCTTTCCTGTCTGGGGGGCGTTATTCTCTCCGCCCACCGCCTCCTTGTGAAAAATCTGTCTGTCTATATCAGCAATGGTACGACGGGCCAGCTCCCTGCGGCAGCACCGGTCCAAATCGTCCATGACGCCTTGCATGATCCCCGCCATGCCAGAGGCGATCTGGCAGGTCTTCTCCGCATCGCCGCTGAGCCAGTTGGTTTCCACGATCCGCAGCTCCAGCGCCTCGCAGACCTGCTCCAGCGTCACCGCTTCCGGGTCTGCCACAAACTGGCTGCCGCCCTCGCTGCCCTCCCGCGTTTCCAACAGGCCTGCCGCTTTCAGCCGGGCCGTTACTTTCCGCACACGAGCCGGGTTGGTGCAGATATTTTTTGCCAGCTCCTCGCTGGATAGCGCCGTGCCGCGGTGGTTCAGATAGACCAACGCGTGGACCGCCACACAGAAATCGCTTTTCATGCTTTTTTCCGTTCTCCTCTCCTTTTGGCTTACTTCTGCCTTCCGAATAACTGTAAACGTTTCAATTACATTTACTACTGTAACAATACCGCATACAGTTCCGTTTGTCAAGAGGGAAAACAATATTTTTCACACGGCGCCGGGAGGGCGCTGCGCGGCGGTATCGCGGTCGGAAGTGAAAATGCGGCGGACGCCCTCACTGCTCCATGGCTATGCAGGTTATTCTTCGCAAAACACAGGAAAGAGCAAAAATATTTTTCAAAGATATGTAAAAAAGGAAACTCCCGATCAATTGCAACGCAATCGATCGGGAGTTTCCTTTTGGAGGTGACACCCAGATTTGAACTGGGGAATGAGGGTTTTGCAGACCCTTGCCTTACCACTTGGCTATGTCACCGGATATGAGAAACGGAGCTTGCGCTCCGATTCTCATGTTGGAGCGGGCGACGAGGCTCGAACTCGCTACCTCGACCTTGGCAAGGTCGCGCTCTACCAGATGAGCTACGCTCGCAAATGGTGCCTCCGGTCGGAATCGAACCAACGACACGGGGATTTTCAGTCCCCTGCTCTACCAACTGAGCTACAGAGGCAAATGGCGACCAAGATGGGGCTCGAACCCACGACCTCCAGCGTGACAGGCTGGCGTTCTAACCAACTGAACTACTTGGCCATCTCTATGGTGGGAACAACAGGGCTCGAACCTGTGACCCCTTGCTTGTAAGGCAAGTGCTCTCCCAGCTGAGCTATGCTCCCACATCCTTGCCGCTTCTGAACGGCAAGGATGATTATACTAAAAACCGTTCTTCCTGTCAACAGGAAAATGCAAAGTTTTTATTCTTTTGTTTGGATCTCCCGGAGCAGCGCGCGCAGTTCCTCTCCGGAAAAATGGTGGACAGCATCACAAAACTGGCAGGTCAGACTGCATTCTCCCTGCTCCGCCAGAATAGCCTTCAGCTCTTCGGCGCCAAGGCTGACAAGCGCCCGCTCCACCCGTTCGCGGGAACAGGTGCACCGGTATTCCACAGGCTCTTCTTCCAGAATCTTTACATCAAAATCGGACAGTACCGTGCGCAGCATGGCCACCGGGTCCGGGTCCCTGTCCAGAATGCCCGACACGCCGCCGGCCGCCATAACCCCGCCTTCCACCTTGGCGATGGTATCCTCACCGGCACCCGGCATCAGCTGAATCAGATAGCCGCCGGCCGCCCGGACGCTCTGGTCGCA
>Ga0160425_1001754_pt1 | contig 19364 bp, 15 predicted proteins | sample BioMet8_FD_108193 | JGI IMG/M metagenome (GOLD analysis project Ga0160425, IMG submission 108193) | Microbial communities from bioreactor (seeded with sewage sludge) at Lawrence Berkeley National Lab, California, USA - Biofuel... | ecosystem: Engineered > Bioreactor > Anaerobic > Unclassified ...
CCGGTTGCTTTGTGCGTTGCCGATTTGTTACATAGCTGAAGCTATGCTCCGCATCGGCAAGCCCCCAAATCATTCCGGGATAATCCACGTATCTTGTCAAGTTTATTTCTTTACAGCTCCTAAGTATGCCGCCCCGCGAAACTATTTTTCCGCCAGCGCCGCTTCCAGATCGTGTTCCGGCGTGGTCGTCGGCCCGATCTGGAACTTGTCCACCAGAATCTTGAGCACCGTCGGCGTGATAAACGCCGGCAAGGTCGGCCCCAATCGGATGTTTTTCACTCCCAGCGAAAGCAGAGTCAACAGAATCGCCACCGCTTTCTGTTCGTACCACGACAGAATCAGGGTCAGCGGCAAGTCGTTGACGCCGCACTTGAAGGCGTCGGCCAGCGCCAAGGCAATCCGAATCGCGGAATAGGCGTCGTTGCACTGTCCGATGTCCAACAGCCGGGGAATGCCGCCGATACTGCCGAAGTCCAGTTTATTGAACCGGTACTTGCCGCAGGCCAGCGTCAGAATCACGCAATCGTGCGGCACTTTTTCCGCCAGTTCGGTATAATAGTTGCGGCCCGGCTTGGCGCCGTCGCAGCCGCCGATCAGGAAGAAATGCCGCAATTGTCCGCTCTTGACGGCATCGACGATGGCACCGGCATGCGACATCACCGTGTTATGTCCGAAACCCACGGTGATGGATTTTTCGGGTTCGTCGGCCGCAAAACCGGGCGCTTCCAGCGCGGCGGCAATCACCGGTCCGAAGTCATTGTTCGACACGTGCGCCACGCCCGGAAACGCCACCAAGCCGGTGGTGAAGATTCGATTTTTGTAGCTGTCGCGCGGTTTTTGAATACAGTTGGTGGTCATCAGAATCGCGCCGGGGAATTCGTCGAATTCCTTTTGCTGATCCTGCCAGGCGCCGCCGTAGTTGCCGACCAGATGAGGATATTTTTTCAGTTCGGGATAGCCGTGGCACGGCAGCATTTCGCCGTGCGTATAGACGTTGATCCCCATGTTTTCGGTCTGTTTGAGCAGCGTTTCCAAATCCTTGAGATCGTGGCCGGAAACCAGAACGGCATGACCTTTCACCGGCGTTACCCGTACTTTGGTCGGCACCGGATGACCATAATGGGAGGTATTGGCGTGATCCAGCAGTTCCATGGTCCGGAAATTGACCTGTCCGCATTCCAATACCAGTACCAGCAACATATTGGTGTCGGTCAGGCCATCCGCCAGCATGCAGAGCGCCTTATGGAAAAACGCCGGAATTTCATCGTCTTTGCAGCCCAGCACCCAGGCGTGATCGGCATAGGCCGCCGCCCCTTTCATGCCATAAGTCAGCAATTCCTGCAACCCGGCCACATCGTCGCCAAACTGATCCCGGCGGGACATTACCCCCACCGTGCCGCCCTGCATCAACATCAGCGGCAGCGCGTTTTCCAACACCAGTTGCGCCGGACCCGCCGGCACTTCCGGAGCCACCCCTTTTTCGGCACAGACTTCTTCATACATTTCCTGTGCCGCATCGCGGGCCGCCGCCGCCTTCCGGCAGACTGCCGCTACCCGTTCGACGTCGAAATTCACATTGGTAATAGTCGTGAACAACGCTTCGAGCGTCACCGTGTTGATTTCGTCGCACGTCTTGCCCAGCAGCCGGGCCCGGTGCGCGTACTGCGACAGTCCTTTGGTTACATACAGCAGCAAGTCCTGCAGCGTTGCCACTTCCGGCTCTTTGCCGCACACTCCTCGGAGCTGACACCCTTTGCCGCCCGCCGTCTGTTCACATTGATAGCAAAACATTCCGGACATAATGAACCCCCTCTGGTTAGGTTGGTTGAAAAAAACGATATTTCCGCATGGGCCGCTCCCGGCGACCGGCTCCCCCTGGTTTTTCTTACTCGGTCACCAGCGTTTCGCCATCCCCGGCGACGCCGATCCGAATCAGTTGTAACGGCAGTGTTTTGCCGCTCTGCGCCAACGCCGTCCGAACCATCCGGACCAGCGCCGAACAACACGGCACCTCCATAAACGCCACCGTCACACTCCTGATATTGTTTATCATAAAGATATTCGTCAATTTGTCAACATACGTTTCCGTATTATCCAGTTTCGGACAGGCAATAATCACCCGGCGGTCGCGCAACAGCCGACGTTGAAAATCGCCGTATGCCACCGCCACGCAGTCGGCGGCGATCAGCAGATCCGCCTCGGCCCAGTACGGCGCCCGAACCGGAACCAGCTGCAATTGAACCGGCCATTGCCGAAGTTCGGACGGCGTCGCCGCCGCATTTGCTGCGGACGGCTTTTTTCGGAACGTCATCATCCGGGCTCCGGGACAACCGGAATGCGGCGCTTCCGCCGCCGCCGCGTCATAAACTTCCGCTTCCCGTTCTTCCAGCGTGATCGCGCCCTGCGGGCATTCGCCCAGACAGGCGCCCAAACCGTCGCAATAGGACTCTTTGACGATCTTTGCCTTGCCGTTTACCAGTTGAATGGCGCCTTCGTGGCAGGCGTGAACGCACTGTCCGCAGCCGTTGCATTTTTCGGGGTCGATTTTTACGATTTTACGCATGATCGGCATGACCGTTCCCTCCGCCTGAACGTTGACCGCGAAGCATCGCCGACACCGTGTGATTCTGCAAGAATTCCCGGACCAGCCGATTGATTTGCCCGGTCAGACTGCCGAACATACATTGCGCCGCCGGACATTTTTCCACCTGAAACAGACAATGCTTGTCCACCATCGGGCCGTCGATCAATTCATAGACTTGCAACAGCGTAAGTTTTTCCGGATCGGCCGCCAGATGAAAACCGCCTTTCGGTCCGCGCACCGCCGCCGCAATCCCGCCGTGAACCAGCCGTTGCATGATCTTGACGCAATGGTTCTCCGAAACCTGCAAATTCTCCGCAATTGCTCCCGCCGTCCACGCTTCGCCGGGATGCATCGCCAGCAGCAATACCGCATGAATGCCAATCGCCGCCGCTTCCGTCACCGCTACCACTTGCGCCATGATTTCTATCCCATATTTAAGTATTGTGGTATTACAATACCTGCTTTGTTTAATTTTGTCAATCCCCCTGGAGACGTTTTCCGGTCAATTGGGATTCCGGCAGCGTGGCGGTGCGTTTATACCGGGCATACTCCGCGTTCCGGTCGGCCCCAGCCCCAAAAACACAGCCCAATCCATCCGATCGGCTACACCACGGGGAGGCTCGCAACGTACCAATGTGCCGGGTGTGCCGATTTTCCCTCGCTCAAAAATCAACAATCCTTGTTCCGTGCTCTGAAATTCTCTTTTCCCCTTGGGGCCAGGGGCCGAGGCGATAGCCGAGTATGCCCCGGTATAAACGCACCGGGCCGCACCCGGACGATCTTGCCGCTTGTTCCCTTTTCCCCCTTGCATTTTTCATCGCAACGCTCTATTAGCTATTCCAGATAATCAAAGGGGACAATATTATCGGCTAACACATTTAAAAAACATCAGATAGTCGTTCGCGACTTTCAGCAGGCGTTTCGATTGAAAACCGTCAATTTTCAGAAAGATGAAACCAATGCGTGAAAGTTGCGTCCTTTTATAGGCAGTACGCTATATTTGGACGCATCCTTTTGCATTCATCTTTCGGGCTCTTGACGGTGCCTCAATCGAGTGTGACTGGATGCGTCCTCCTATGAGTTTTTTTTGCCAATACCTACGGTAGTATTGTTCCGATGATTTTTCATTTTCAGAGCGTAACCGGAGCCGGTTTTTCCGGCGGCAGTTCCACCGTCACCTGCCATAACGCCGGACTGCCCAATTTGTCCCCGACCCACAAATACTCGCCGAACCGGTACGGCGGCACCACCGCCGGAACCAGCGCAATCGTACTGTCGATCGTAAAACCGGAGCCGGACGCCGCCGCCGCAAAGTCCACCCGACCGTTCCGGTCCGGCGCCTGCCAGGACCAGGTTGCCGGTTCCATCATCACCCGCGCCGGAGTCCCGGCGACGGTGGCGGCAATCTTATAGCGCAGATTGACAAAGCGGTCGAGGAAATACGGCGTGGCCCGACTGACGTTGCCCAGCGGCAACAGTCGTTGCAACTGGCGTCCCGGCAACGTAAAATACAGATAACGCCCGTCACGCACACCGTAGTGCGGGACTTTCACGGTCAGTTTCTTGACCGCCGGGTAGCTGCCGACGTCGGCCTCGGAAGTCACCACCTGAGCGGCTTCCGCAATGACCGCCGCTTCTTTCAGGAAGAAACGGCGACGTTTTTCCGGCGTCATTTCAGAATATTTTTTCCGGAATTCCGAATAGTCGGAACCGTAATAGCTAACGTGATGGGTAATGAGCGCGTTGCCGTCCAGATCGAAATCGATCCGGTAGTCCGAAACCGTTCCGTCCCGCAGCCGTTCGGGGAGTTCAATCCGGATCATCTTGCCGGAAATAAGGTCCAGCGCCGGATAGCCGTCGTACTGACAGATGCCCGGCCGGCCGTAATGGTTGTCGGCATTCAGATAAAGCGCCTCGCCGTCGCAGGCCACCCGGACCAGCACCTCGTCGAACAGCCAGGGTTCCGGATAATCGTCAAAGCGCCGATAGAGCATTTCCACCGGGACCATCGCGCCGCCGACCACGAACTCCGGCTTCAAGCCCAGCTCTTTCAACATGGCATAAAGCACGATCGCCCGGTCCGCCGTATTGCCGTAACCGTCTTTCAACGTCACATCGGCGGGACTGAGGCAAGTCAACGGCAACTGCGTGAAATTGGGTTCGGATTCCCGAATGTTTTTCAGCACATACGTATTGACCGCCGCAATCTGTTCCGACGCCTTTTGTCCGGCCGCCAGTTCGCGGGCTTTCGCGGCCGTCAGCGCCTGACCGGCGGCGGCGGACGTCAACGCCCGGTTCAAATGCTCGGCATAAACGGGCCAATCCCCGTTCGAAATCAGCACCGCAGGACAAAAACTGAACAACGGCGGCTGACGGTTTTCATCCCGTACCTTGGCCATGGCATGAGCCGTCCAGGTCCAGATCGTCCGCTGCGCGGCGGTATGGCTGACCAGCCGCACCCGGTCGGGAACGGCCGAGGCCCGCGGCAGATTCGGCAAGGTCGTCGGGAACGTCACCTGAAACTGTTTGATCACCAGCGGATCGTGTCCGCGGAAAAGTTCATAGGTCGAGAAAAACGGCCGCTGCCGGTACGTCTTCAACGTTTCATACTCAATCACGCTGCCGGGTTCCACATTCGGCAGGCTGACCACCATGATTTTCGCGGCGGGATAGCGCGGCGCGGCGCCGACCCAGGAAGCATCCATCAGATTGATTTCCTGCGGCTTGACCTCCTGCCGCCGGCTCTGCGGCTGCGGCGCCGTCACCGACGCCCGGACCAGCTTGAAATCGGACCAGGCCGGATTGAATTCGAATTTGAGTTCGGACGCCGATTTTTTCCCCGAATAGGTCAAAATCTTTTTGCGGACGATCTCCCGTTCGGTCCAGGAAGAAGCGGAAGTCACGTCGACCATCACGTCGTGGCGCAACGTCAGCACGTCGGCATCGCGGGTCAGCGACTCGGCGGCAAACAACGGCATTTTCCGCCGGTCGTATTCCATCTTCCGCAACTGTTCCTTCAGCGCCGCGTAACCGGCCACCGTAATCTCCATCGTATCCAACGTGAACCGGCTTTCGCCCGACAACACGTTCTTCTTCCATTCCACCTGCTGCCACCAGGCAAAGTCCGGCTGCTTCACCGGCGCATACTGCGGCAGCAACAGGGGTTTGCTCAAACCGCTCAACCGCAGCTCGAACTTCTCCCGCACGCCGCACGTCGTATCGATCAACATCGGAAAACAGCGTTTGTCCAGACTGGTGTTGTCAATGACAAAATTCACCATGCCAAACTGCGTACCGAGCCAGGGCAGCCGCACCATCGCGGCCGCATCGCCGGCAATCAGAAAGTCGGGAACTTCGTAGACCAGACGCACTTCCAGCGGTTTGGAACTGTCATCCAGCAGACGCGGCAGAATCTCCACCCGGCGCACCGTCGCACCCGGCAACGCCTGACGCAATTTCGACGAGAAAAATTCTTCCCGCTTTTCCGGCGTCCACCGCAGGAAAGCATCGCGGTAGACCCCGTCGTTGACGCCGTCGAAACCAATCTGACTGGACGCTTTCAACGTCCCGCCCGCATCCACTTCGCCGGAAGTCGAAATCCGCATCAGATTCCGTTCGGCCGGCACCACCGCGCTGGTCCGCAGCGGATCGCCGTCCGGCCGCGCCACCAGGTAACTTTTATCGCACAGATAAGTGGGGAACAGATCGCGGGAATTTTCATCGGTGGGGTCCATCAGCAGATAATCGCCCGGCTTCTTTTCCACCGCCACAATCGCATGATTGAAGTAATTGTTGGGAACTTCCACATCTTTTTTCGGACCGACGAAAAACAGCACCGGACGGGCATTGAAACCAGCCAGACGCAGCATGGCCGCCAGCAACGCCGCTTTGTCGCGGCAAACCCCATATTTGTTGTCGAACGTGATATTGACGTCGTGGGGTTCGTACCCCGGAGCGTCGGTTTCCGTCGTCAGGCCCATATAGCGGATCTGATGGGCGACATAATAGTAAATCGCCCGGATTCTGGCATCGTCGGTTTTCAGGTCGGCGGTAAGCGCCTTGACCTGCGCAACCATGGCCGGAGTCGTCTTTTCCAGATGCGGGAGACAAAGTTTCCAGTACCACTGCGAGATGTCTTTCCACTCGGGCGTGGTGCTGACCAGCAGACGCTGGACCACGGTAAACAACGGCGGCATGCCCGGTTCGCCGAAAACGCGAGGCACCCGGCGGGCACGCCATTCGTAAATCACCCGGTCGGCCGTTTTCGTCACCGAGGAAGTAATCGAGTTTTTGACTTCATCTTTGACCACCATGCTCCGCAGCGGCAGCGAGGCGGGCGCGTCGACCACCACCCGGTAGTCCAGAATCGGATTGGTGGACTGCAATACGTAATATTCAGAAAACGCATTGGGAATATACGGCTTCAGTTTGTGCTGGCGCGTGAAATAGTGCAGGATGTCGCCCGGCTGAAGATCGGGAATCTGCACCACCGTGACTTTGGAATTGGGATTGTAGATGTTGCTGCCCATCTGGCCGGGTTCGACCTGCGTCCGCGACTGGTTGGCGATATCGACCGGAATCACGGTTCCCTGGCGGATAACTTCCACCTTTTCCACCGTCACCGTACCGTAAGGAAGGGTATAGTGGAAATCCAGACTGTCGCGATCGTCCTTGCCTTTCTGGGTGAGAATCTTTTCATAGCAGTCGTCGGTTTCTTCCGCCGTGCCATCCGGATTGTAACGCGCCGCTTCCGTATCGGCCAGCAACACGCTGTCCGCATCGGGATAGGCTTTGACCGTCACCGCCGGCGCCGACCGAAGCACCTCCGCCCGATCGCAGAGCGGCGGCGTCCAAGCGGCCTCCACGGTCAACACCGCCATGGTCAAAGTCACCATCAAACCCCATTTCCGAACGCACGCTCCCAGCATATACAAACTCCTTCAAGTTATCTTGTTCAGCTCAAACGATGCTCGGTTTTCACAACAGTAATTCATTGCTCTCGACAACGGAAAAAGAAAAATGTTCACTTTTTTCGGTCAAAAAGCTCATTTTATCTTGAATTCATTTCAAATGAAAGTAATATTGAAAGACTTTTTTTCAAACACAAACGCAGGAGATTGCAAAAATATGGGTCAGCAACATCGCAGAGTAGTGAAAAGACAGCGCCGCAAAGCTTACCTCGATCGTCAGAAGGCAAAGGTCCAAGTGGCGATCAAGAAAGCCGCCGCCAAGAAATAAGGCGTCGTCTCTCGCATGTCTTTCCGACCCGCGAAGCACGGATAACCGGCGGCGCGGGTTTTGTGTTTTCTTAATCCGGAGCAGCGCCCTATGTCGATCAGCCTCATCCCAGACCTGACGCGAGACTCCGTCAGTCGGCATTTGATCCGGCTGGCGATTCCGATGTGCTGGGGGTATTTGTCGCTGTCCGCATTCAACCTGATCGATATCTACTTCGTCGCCCGGCTGGGCGTGAAAGACCTGGCCGCCCTGAGTTTCGCTTTCCCGGTCATCGCCGTGGTCTTCGCGTTCGCCAACGCACTCGGCGTGGGGGCGTCGTCCAACATCGCCCGGGCCGTCGGCAACGGCGACCGCCGCCGGGTCAAACGCTTCTGCACCGACAGCATCATCCTGACCGTCGCCATCGTCTGCGTACTGGTGGTCGCGGGGCTGCTCACCATCGACCCGCTGTTCCGCGCCCTCGGCGCCACCGACGACCTGCTGCCGAAAATCCGCCAGTATATGACCGTCTGGTATATCGGCGGCGTCATCATTTTTCTGCCGATGGTCTGCAACCACACCATGCGGGCGCTCGGCGATACGTTTACGTCCAGCCTGATGATGACGCTGATGGTGGTGGTCAATCTGGCGCTCGACCCGCTGCTGATCTTCGGCTGGGGCCCGGTGCCCGCCTGCGGACTGGCCGGAGCCGCACTGGCGGCGGTGATCTCCCGGCTGGTTTCGCTGGCCGGCGTGCTGGCCATTCTCCACTACAAATACGAAGTGCTGGATTTCACCCGCCCCCACCGGCTGGTACTGTTGCATTCCTGCACCAATATCATGCGGATCGCAATTCCGACCACCGGGGTCAATCTGCTGATGCCGCTGTCGGGGGCGTTCATCACCTGGCTGGCCGCCGGATTCGGCCATAACGCGGTGGCCGCCGTCGGCGCCAGCAACCGGATTTTCTTTTTCGCCTACGCCATTCCGCAAGCCATGAGCGTGGCGCTGCTGCCGCTGGGCGGCCAGAACTGGGGACGGGGACTCAAAGGACGGACATTTCAGGCCTGGCTGGCCGCACTGAGAATTTCGTTTGTCTTCGGCGGCCTGACTTTTCTGTTTTTCTGGCTCTGCGGCACCCGGATTGCCGGATGGTTGAGCAGCGACCCGGAAGTCAGCCGGCTGATTCAGCTCAACGTTCTGATCATCACGTTATTTTCCGCTTTCGAGCATATCGCCACCAACACCAACATGCTGTTCAACGCGATCGGCAAACCGGTGATCGGCGTCATCATCAGCGCCATCAAAGCGCTGGTGCTGCTGGTGCCGCTGAGCTGGCTGGGATGTCGTTTCGGGGGCATTGCCGGGCTGTTCTGGGGGTGGAGCATCTCCATTCTGCTGTCCGGCATCGTTGCCTGGTTCGTCACCTGCCGCCAGTTCCCGCCCTGCTGTCGTCAACTTGTAACCAAGGAGTAATCGACTATGAACCGTAAAACCGCTCTCGTCACCGGCGCCGGCCGCGGCATCGGCAAAGTTCTGGCCCAACGGCTGGCCCGGCTGGAATACGACTTGATTCTGACCGCCCGCAGCGAACCCCAACTGGAACAGACCGCCCTCGCCTGCCGCGCCCTCGGCGCCAACGCCGTCGTCCACCCCGCCGACATCACCAGCGAAATGGAAGTCCGCGAACTGTTCGCCACCATCGCCGAACAATCCGGCCGCCTCGACGTGCTGGTCAACAACGCCGGCATGGGCATTTTCAAACCGCTCGCCGAAACCGCGCTGGCCGACTGGCAGCAAGTGTTGAACACCAATCTGACCGGGACGTTTCTCTGCGCCCGCGAAGCGTTCAAACTGATGCAGGCCCAGGGCGGCGGCACCATCGTCAACGTGGCCTCCGTCACCGGCCTGAAAGGATACCCCAATCAGGGCGCGTACTCGGTCAGCAAACACGGGGTGGTCGGACTTTCCAAAGTATTGGCGGAAGAAGGCAAACCCTATCATATCCGGGTCCACGTGATGTGTCCGGGAGGCGTCGCCACCGAAATGGTCAAACAGTCACGGCCCGATCTCGACCCGGCCGAAATCATTCAGCCGGAAGACGTGGCCGATCTGCTGGAATATCTGCTGAAACTGCCGCCGCGCGTGACCGTCGATCTGGTTCACCTGCGGCGGTTCAACAGTCCGTCGTTCTAAACCGTAAACGCTACCAGCCGATGCTGCCGGTACTGCCCTGCTTGGCGATTTCGACGTTGTCTTCCCAGACCGCCAGCCCGGTCTTGAGATCGGTCATGGTCATATGGAAGAAGAAGTAGGATTCGGTCGCACTGCCGGCCTGCGTCTGCTGCTGAATAATTTCCCCGGCCAGACTCATATCCGGCGCAATCGCCGTGCCGTTGCGCTGAACCGTGGCGCCGTTGAACATCGGGTCGGCCGCCAGTTGGCGGACCTGTTTGGAGGCGGCATCTTCCGGGCCGGCGCCGCTGACCGCGGTCGTGGTGACCGCCATGCCGGAACGCAGAATCGCCTGCCGGATCTTGTCGGTCAGAATATTGGTATTGATATGCTGGGCGGTCGAATTCTTGACGACGCTGACCATCACGATCGTCTTGCGACCGTCGGCCCGATGCAGCACGCCGGATTGCAACAGGGAATTGACGCCCTTTTCCGCCGCAATCTGCCAATCTTTAAAGTTGATGTCGTCCACCGTGGTCAAGCCCTGATTGGAGGCAGGATCGATCCGGACCGACTGATACGCGCAACCGGAAACCAGCATCATCCCGGCCGCCGCCGCTATCCATCCAATGTTATTGATCTTCATTGCGGAATTCCTTATTTAGGTTGATTATTGCGCAATACCATATTCTTTGAGGCTGATCTTGAAGTCCCGGCAACGGACGTTGGGGGCCACCGCCTGAATATACTGGGTTTCGCCGGGGAGGAGGTCCTTTTCAATCCACACGCTGTTGGTGGTATTGACCACCATGCCGTTCACGTCGAACCAGTCGATTTTGTATTCGATCTTATACGGGGTATCGTTGGTGCGCCAGGCCCAGTATTCCTGCCAGACGCCGGTCCGGTTGCTGTAGATCGTGACCTGAATCATCATCAGTCCGGTATCGGGCAGAATCTGCTGGTCCACCCGTTTGACCAACAGCCGGTCGCGACAGAAGCGGTCGGTTGAAACGTATTTGGTCTGCACCTTGTCCGGCATCATGTCTTTCTGCCGGTTTTCCACCGTGTTCACCGTATTCTGGCAACCGGAAACGCAAGCCAGCGCGGTCAGCGCCGCCAGCCAGAGCATCGTTTTTTTCATGATAAAATCCTCCAGGGAATTAAAATTCACATACTTTTATCGACACCGGTCCGTTGACCGAACGCACATAGATAATAGCAAAGCGAGTAGTATTTTTCAAATGAATTACCGTCGGCTGACTGCCCGCCGCAGCCGGAAACGGCAAAATTCCCACCTGCCGGTTCGCCGGAATCGGGAAGTGCAGCATCTGATATTCCTTCGGCAGCGTTTCCCAGCAACGGGTGTCGGCGGTGTTGAACATGTATTTGTAAATACTGGTAGCCAGCATGGTTCCCCAGTAAGCATATTCGTTGCCGTTGTGACGGGCCGCCTCGGTGGCCGCCAGCGCCGCCGTTTCCTTGACCAGATAGGAGATCACAATCCGGGTAATCATGACCGGCAACCGCCGGCGATATTCGTCGGCCGCCACGGCGTCGATGTCCGCCACCGGAATCGTCCGTTCCGTCACCCCGCCGGCAGTAATCGCCAGCCCCTGCCAGAGCGCCGGATGGTACGCATAGCGCGGAAACGCCAGCCCGGTATACCCCACCCACGGCAGCACCATCTCGAACTTTACCTGGTACAGCGACGGCCCCTGGCCGTTGGCGAAAATCACATAGACAATGTTGTTCTTCAGCGAATACGACCACGGCTGGATCCGGTGCAACGACGCATCGGGAAAATTCTCGCTCAACGTCCGCCCCACGGTCACGTAGTCGCGGACGAACAGCGGATTGTTCGGACTCATCTTGTACAGGCTCCGCAGGTCGACCAACGCTTCCGCATAATTGTTTTCCGCGTAATAGCCGAGCGCCGACATATAAACCGCGAACGGATTGAGCAGCGCGCCGTAGGCGTTGGCCGCCTTGCGGTCGGTTTCCGCCACCGCCTCGGCAATCGCCGGCGTCTTCTGAATCGAACCGAACGACAGGGCATCCGTCTGGGCCGAAGTCGCCTTGGCGCCCATCTGCTGCGCACTGGCTTGCGTACCCTGCTGAATTTCCTTTTCTTCCGCCTTCAAATCGTCGGCGAAACGCTTGGACAACTGCTTCTGATACTCCCGCAACCGGCGCAACTCGACCATGGCGTCGGCCGGATTGCCCAGCGCAAAATAGTCCAGCGCCTTGACCGTATTGAGCAGAATGCGCTCGTAACAGAAGCCGCGATAGGGAATGGCATTCGGATTGACCATGGCGGAACCGGCCTCCGCGCCGACATCCCGGACGCTGACCGTGGCCCGGGAGTCGAAGTCCTTGACCAGCGCTTCGGAACGTTCGAACGACTTGAGACTGCCGGGATAATCGCCGTTTTCAAACTTGATATTGGCTTCATCCAGCCGCCACATCAGTTCGTCGCCGGTGCCGGTCCGGTCCGCCGCCAGCTCGGCAAACTGTTTTTCCGCCTCTTTCGGATTGCCGGTCAGATACTGCGCCATCATCGGCGCTTTCTGCGTATGACCGTCGACAATCGACGAACAGCCGGACAACAGCCCCAACGTTCCGCCGGCCGCCGCCATCATCATCATTGCCGCAGAGAGACCCACTACACTCTGCCGCATCGTCTTACCATCCCTGTCCGGCCGCCGGATATTCCGGCGCCGCCATCTGAACCGGCGCCGCCGCCGGCCGGCAGATCATCCCGGCCCGCAACTGCGCGAAGATATTTTTGGCATACTGTTCCCGGCCCTGGGCTTGCGCCGCCGCCTGAGCTTGCGCCGCCGCCTGAGCCTTGGCCTGTAATTTGGCCTTGGCTTCCGCTTCCATCTGCGCCTGCACCACCGGTTGCGGCAATACCTGCGTCTGAGCGCGGGCTTGCGCCGTCGCCTGAATCTGAGCCAGTTCCTGAGGCGTGAGTTCGACTTTCGCCGACGCGGGTTGCGCCGACGGCAGAATCAGCCGGGCCACACTGTATTTCGGATAAAGCTGAACCACCATGACTTCCGCCAGCGGAGCCTCCGCCGCGCCAAGCGATTTGCCGGTATCCGGATCGACAACCCCCTGCCCCATCTGCATCACCACATAGTGCTGGCCCATACTGATGCCGGCGCCTTCGCCACGGTTCAGAATGATGTCGCCGCCGTTGACCGCCGCAATCTTGACCGGATAGATCACCGAGAAGACCGCGTTGCCGACCGTCGTCGCAGCGCGGTCGAACAGCGCGTCCTTGAAGTCGTGCCAGGTACCGATGCCGCTCAAGTTGGCGCCGGGATCGTTGTTCGACAGCACCACTTTCAGATCTTCCGAGGAAACAATCTGGCCGGTTTTGACTTCCACAATCTGCAACATGAACTTGAACGAGCCCACCATCTGCGTACTGCTTTCACCGCTGATCTCGATATTGATCGGCGCCTTGAGAAATTCCAACCGGCTGATCTTGCCCATCACCAGATAATCGGCCAGCAGCAGTTGTCCCACTTCCTTGGCCTGTCCGGGCTTGGCGAATTCATTGTTCACCATCCGGCTTTCATTGATCACCTGATCGACGCGCAACCGGTCGACCACGTTGAACTTGCGGGATTTGACCAGAAACGTCTGCAATTTGGAATAAAAATCCATAATAATGGTGTTGCGGGTGATCTGGACGTTTTCCATGGCCACCGCCTTCACCCCGGGATCGAGTTCGAACGGCAGCACCGCCAGCGTAGCAACGGTATCCTTCGGCGCCGCCTGATGCAGCATGCCGATGCTTTCCAGACAATAATCGATCCGGTTGATCAGTTCATCCACGCTCTTGCCGGTGACCGCGATGCGCCGGTTCCGGTCGATCTGGCCGGTCGTGCAATCCAACACCTTGAACGTCATCGCATACTGGCTGCCGAGATTGGTCAGCGAGCAGACGAACAGATATTTAATGCCCTGCAATTTAGCCAGCGCCGCCAGCCGGTCCTCGTTCTGAACCAGCCCGGACTGCTGCTGCAAAACCTGTTCCTTGAGCATCGACCGCAGCGACGACCGGGAAATGATATCGTACCCACCGTCGAGCCGGGCTTCCAGCAGATCGGCCACGCCGCTCAACTGTTCGACCTTGGGATCGCTGTTGAATTCGTCGACCAGACTGTTCAGGCTGGCGCTGCTCTTGCTGCCCTTGATCTCCACCACAATGCCCATTTTATCCCGAGCGGAAGACGGCGCCGCCGCTTCCGGAACAGCCGCCGGAGCCGGAGCCGCCATGCCCGCCGTTGCCTGAGCCGAAGCCGAGGCCGAAGCCTGAGCCAGCGCCGGATTTTCCCCGACCGCCGTCAGTAAACCACACATCATCAGCAAACCGAGTAGTTTTCTCATTGTCGCTTTACCTTTATTTTTTAGCGATAAGTCCATTACATTCATGGGAAAGAAGTTGGCAAGGCTCAAAAAGCCGGAGCACGATTGATTTTGACCAGCTTGGGCGTCAGCGTTTCCCCGCCGTTGACCACCATGTCGTAACGCTTGGTCTCATACCCGTTCATCTTGATTTCCACCACGTGGCGTCCGGGAGTGATCGCCACTTTGGCCGGAGCATTGGCCTTGAACACGCCGTCGATGTAGATTTCGGCGTCGCGAGGATCGAAATGATCGCCGTCGCCGGCCGGATTCACGCTCAGCGCGAACGACACGGAAGGCGTCTGCGGGCCCTGTTTTTTGAAGTCTTCATAGATGGCGGAATCGGCCTGCTGGAGCGCCATCTTCATCAGATCGTTGAACAAGGCCGAATTTTCATACTGGGCGAACGCGGTCCGAAGTTCGGTCATGCTGCCGGTAAACGTCCGGGAAAACACCACTTCCATGGTGCGGATGTCCACAATCTTAACCAGCACTTCCACCCGATAGCAGATGTTGTCGGTCTTGATGCCGTAGCCGCTGAACTTCTGATCTTCGCGGGCCAGATCCATCACAATCCCATAGACGAAATGCGTTGCCCCGGTCATTTTCTGCACCAGCGCCACGCTGTTGGCATCCACCGTGCCGGACCGGCCCACGGACGTTTCCCGCAGCAAATCTTCGATGTTCTTGCGGTCCACCACCGTAAACAGATCGCGGTGTTCGCCCAGATACGCCGCCAGCAGATCGGACGCCACCACCGCGCTCCGCCCCTGCGCCGTCAGCGTCAGCAGCGCCCGCCAGTGATCGCGTTTGGCCCATTCGCGGTCGTTGGTCATATTCAAGCGGTCGCGCCGATTGGCGCGGGCCTGATGTTCGTCTTCCGCGTCGATCATCCGGACAAAACCCTGCATCACCGGATCGATCGACTTACGGTCGGCATCGTTCAACGTTTCCTGCGGTTTGGCGGTATCCTTCTTTTCGGTAAAATGCAGATATTTTTCCGCCGCGAGATCGGTAATCATAAAATCCAGCACGGCCAGTTTGCACCGGGGCGCATATTGGAGCGCTTCGCCGGCCGGAGCCACCGCCGGAGGAACCGTCGGGCCGGACGTCGGCAACGGCGCGGGAGCCGTCACCTGAACCGTGGCCTGAACCGTGGCCTGAACGCCCGGCACGGCGGCATTGACCTGCACCGCCGGAGCTACTTTGACTTCCGTACCGACCGCGGCTTTCGCCTGAGCCGAAGCCGTGGCGGCGCCGTCCGCGGCAAACACGCCGCTGCCCAACATCAACAGGATAAATCCCATAATCTTACGCATAGCACCTCTCCATCCGGATTGCTCCGGGTTCGATTTTCTTGCCGACCGGCCTTACAACAGCCGTTCCTTAAGCAATTTCACCGCCAATTGCGGATTGGCTTTGCCTTTACTCAGTTTCATGACCTGTCCGACCAGATATTGCAGGACCTTTTCATTCCCGGCCTTGAACTGTTCCACCTGAACCGCATTCGCGGCAATCACCTGATCCGCGAACGCGGCAATCGCCCCGGCGTCGCTGACCTGCACCAACCCCTTTTTATTGACGATCGCTTCGGGGTCTTCGCCGGTCGCGAGCATGTCGGCAAAAACTTCCTTGCCGATACGGTAATTGATTTTGCCGCTTTCAATCAGATTGATCAACGCCGCCAGCGCCGCCGGTTTCACCGGACAACCGCCGATTTCAAGATGACTTTCGCTGAGTTTGCACAACAACTCGGTGATCATCCAGTTGGCCAGCGCCTTGGGATTTTTGACCAGTCCGGCCGCCGCCTCGAAATAATCGCTCAACGCCTTTTCCGCCGTCAACACGTGGGCGTCGTAAGGCGTCAGACCGTCGTCCCGTACCAGCCGGTCGCGCTTGGCTTCCGGCAATTCCGGCAGACGGCAACGCAAAGCGTCGATATCCGCCGCCGTAAAAGTGATCGGCATCAGGTCGGGTTCCGGGAAATAGCGGTAGTCGTGAGCGTCTTCCTTGACCCGCATCAGATAGGTTTCGCCGGCTTCGTCGTTCCAGCCGCGGGTTTCCTGACGGAGCGTCTGGCCGGCGTCGAGGATTTCCGCCTGACGTTCGGCTTCGAACTTCACCGCAAGATAGACGGCGCGGATGCTGTTGAGGTTTTTCAGTTCGATCTTGGTGCCGAATTCCTTTTGTCCTTTCGGACGCAGAGAAATATTCACGTCGCAGCGCATCTGGCCCTTTTCCTGGTCGCAGTCGCTGACATCGCCATACTGCATAATCTGTTTGAGCGCGGTCAGATAGGCGTAGGCTTCGTCGGCGGAACGCATATCAGGTTCGCTGACGCATTCCATCAGCGGCACCCCGGCGCGATTGAAGTCCACCCCGCTCACCCGTCCCATATGGTTCAACTTGGCCACGTCTTCTTCCAGATGAATCCGGGTCAGACCGATAAACTTGTCCGGCAAGTCGTCACCGGAAAACCCCTTGCCGCAAATATGAATCCGCCCGTGCAGGCACAGCGGCAGGTCGTACTGCGAAATCTGATAGTTCTTCGGCATGTCCGGATAAAAATAACTTTTCCGGTCGAACTTGCTGAACAGCGGAATATCGCATCCGCACATCAGCCCGGCCGTGACTGTCTTCCGAATTGCTTCGTGATTCGGCGTCGGCAGCGTTCCCGGGTAGCCCATGCAGACCGGGCAAACCAACGTATTCGGCGCCGCGCCGAACCGGTTCGCGCAGGCACAAAACATTTTACTCGCCGTCTTGACCTGAATATGCGTTTCCAGGCCGATCACCGCTTCGTATTCCGCCATAATCTGACAACCTTATCCCTAAAATTACTTTCTCAATATTACAATCCAAAACGTTGTAATTTATCCTGTCAACAAACTAAATTCCAGAAGGATTCCCGCCCTTTCAAACTTTTTAAGGGTACGCCTGCCAAATGACGGGCGTCGAAAAACGAGCTTCCGGGGAAAAACCCCGAAAAATTTGGAAATTTTTCAAGGTTTTTCCCCGGCCCCCATTTCCTGACTTTCAAACTTTTTAAGTTATTTATCTCTTTGCGAAGCAAATAGATAAATAAAATAGAAGTTTTGCGGGGTCAAAATTGGGGTGCGGGGAAGAAATGGGGCGCTTCTTCAAAAGCACCCCGGGTCTTCCCCGCTACCCGCGATTTGAGACTGCCGTCCCAAATGACGGGCGTCGAAAAACGAGTCTCCGCGCCTTCCCCGCTTTTGCATTTACCGCAGTTTTCCTCTACATTAACAACAAGCTTTTTTCTGCAATTCATTAAGGAAGCAGTACGATGAACAGCTTATACAATCCCCATACCGAACGCCACTTCAAAGGTTCGGAAACCTTGCGCGATATCGTAATCGGAATGTCCGACGGGCTGACCGTTCCGTTTGCACTGGCCGCCGGGTTGAGCGGCGCCGTCGACACCACCAAAATCATCATCGCCGCCGGACTGGCGGAAATCGCCGCCGGCTCGATCGCCATGGGCCTGGGCGGCTATCTGGCCGCCCGAAGCGACGCCGAACACTATGCTTCCGAACGCCGCCGGGAAGAAGATGAAATCGTCCATCTGCCGGACGCCGAGGAACGCGAAATCGTCGAAATCTTCACCGAGTACGGAGTGACGGCGGCGGAGACCGCGCCAGTCATGGCCGCGCTGAAACGGAATCCTCACGCCTGGACCGATTTCATGATGCGTTTCGAACTCGGGCTGGAAGCGCCCGATCCCCGGCGCGCCTGGCAATGCGCGCTGACCATCGCGCTGGCGTATATTGTGGGGGGACTGATTCCGCTGCTGCCGTATATGTTCATTCATCGGACGTTTTCCGCACTGGCGATATCGGTAGTCGTAACGCTGGCGGCGCTGGCGGTTTTCGGCTATGTCAAAGGACGTTTTACCGGCGTTCAACCGGTAAAAAGCGCAACGCAGACGCTGGTCATCGGCGGCTTGGCCGCAAGCGCGGCGTTTCTGCTGGCCCGGATGCTGGCTTAGGAGACGAGAGGCGCAAAACGAGTTTCCGGAGAAAAACCCCGAAAAATTTGCACAGCCGTCCCATAGGGAATGGAAAAATTGAAAGGTGATGGTTCCGGATGCAACTTATATTTCGACCAAGAAAACAAGGAGCAGCCATGAAACCATCGAAACATAAAATGACGGTTAAAACCCAATGATATCAGAATCAGCATGGACGGTCGGGGCTGTTGCCTGGACAACGCCCCAATGGAGCGTTTCTGGTGGGCGCTGAAGTACGAAAACATCCACCTGCGCGATTACAAAACCTTGCCGCAAATGCGGCTGGGAGTACAGAATTATATGGAGTCTGTCCGTAAAATGGTAAGGGATTAAAAGCGAGAGAGATGCATTGTTTTGAATGCGCGGTAAATTAATCAAAAACGCCAATCTTCTCAAAATTTGCCGCTTATAATTCAAACCAGGACATCTCTTTCAATAGAATAACATAGCCGATCAGCCGAATCTTTTTCCAATCCGTCGGGGAACAAACCACAAAGAATATCGCGTATTGACCGAACGTCTCAGCATTATTGACCGGGTTCTGACCGTGAGCGGAATGGAATTTGAGTTTGCGAAATATTATCTGGAACAAGTGCGCCGGCAAGCGGCAATGACGCTCGGCAAAGGTGAAGTTGAGTTAAATCAAGATTTTTATCGCGGACGGACAGATGGTTTTTTCGACCCGGAGCGTCAGGCAAAATCGCACTGCTGAAAATTGCTCTTTTGCGGACAGACCCTAGTGTCCAGTCAACACTGTTTTTGTAACAAATTTTATACTTAAAACTGCTTGAGTAACAGCCTTGACGCGACACTAGGGTAGTGTCTCACAAATAGGTTCCATTTCTTTCGCACTTCGTGCGCCCAGCGACGGGGGCGCCCCGTTGCGTATTACCGGGGCATACTCCGCTTCGCGTCGGCCCCGGCCCCAACTCGGACCCG
>Ga0160425_1001764_pt1 | contig 19257 bp, 20 predicted proteins | sample BioMet8_FD_108193 | JGI IMG/M metagenome (GOLD analysis project Ga0160425, IMG submission 108193) | Microbial communities from bioreactor (seeded with sewage sludge) at Lawrence Berkeley National Lab, California, USA - Biofuel... | ecosystem: Engineered > Bioreactor > Anaerobic > Unclassified ...
CGTTTCTGCCAGCGGTCTGGCGGAATAAGGAATCTCATACAAAAATCAGACGACCCGGAAGCCAGAAAAACCGCCATAGAGGAAGCTATGCTCTGCCCGTCGGGACGGCTGGTCCTGTGGGACAAGAAGACAGGCAAACCCTTTGAAAAAGAATTTGAACCATCTATTGTACTGGTTCACGACAGAAAAAAAGGTTGTGAAGGCCCTCTTTGGGTTCGAGGCGGTGTCCCCATCGAATCTGCTGATGGCAGCATGTACGAATCCCGGAACAGAGTAACCCTCTGCCGCTGCGGGAAGTCAGAGAACAAGCCCTACTGTGATGGCAGCCACTGGATGAACAGCCAGCAGAAGCTCGAGTTCAGGAAGAAATGGGGCCTGGAATGAGTGAGTTCGTTGATTCATAGAGATTCTTAACTTGCGGAAATAGTAATCTCGCATACAATCAGGCAATCCAAAAGCCAGAGTGAAAGCAATCAATGGGCGATTCCGCGGTAAAAAATAGAGAATTCGAGGGTAGCTTCTTTAGATAGTCTTCTTTATCTTGAGATATCCTCTAATTCCTTCTGGCTCTACAGATCTGCAAAGTCTCATCAGCCTGCCGTAATTTTTCGTTTTCACGTTTTTAAACAGCTGGAATGGTGACGTGGCTCAGGTAGTTCACAAGTTTACCAATCAAATGTTCCTGCCCTGTCCTGTCAGGCGAATGATACCTTTTTTCAGCCTGAGCAAAGTAATTTGTTTTGAAGATCTTCAAGCCCTTGAAGACATTTATACGCGATCAGGCGAGGTCGAAGCGATCAAGGTTCATTACCTTGGTCCAGGCCGCCACGAAGTCCTGGATAAACTTCTCCTGCGCGTCCGCACTTCCGTAAACCTCGGCCAGAGCCCGGAGCTGGGAGTTAGAACCGAAGATGAGATCGACACGCGTACCGGTCCACTTGACTTTGCCAGTCTTGCGATCGCGCCCTTCAAACATATCCCTTGCTTCCGATACCGCCTTCCACTCCGTGCCCATGTCAAGCAAGTTCACGAAGAAGTCGTTTGTTAGCGCCTCCGGCTTCAGGGTAAAAACGCCGTGCTGAGTCTGTCCGAAGTTGGTGTTTAGAACGCGCATACCGCCAACGAGAACCGTCATCTCTGGTGCGGTCAACGTCAGCAATTGCGCCTTGTCAACAAGCAACGCCTCGGCTGATACAGTGTATTGGCTTTTGAGGTAGTTGCGGAAACCATCCGCAATCGGTTCTATTAAGGCGAAGGAGACAACATCGGTCTGCTCCTACAAAGCATCCATGCGCCCTGGCGAGAAGGGGACCGTCACATCGTGACCAGCATTTTTCGCAGCCTGCTCAACGCCTGCACAACCAGCCAGAACTATCAGGTCAGCAAGAGAGACCTTCTTGCCGTCGGAGGCCGCACTGTTAAACTCTTTCTGAATACCTTCGAGAGTGTTCAGCACTTTCGCCAGCTCGACTGGCTGGTTGACTTCCCAATCCTTCTGTGGAGCGAGGCGAATTCGTGCACCGTTCGCACCGCCACGCTTGTCGGAGCCACGGAAGGTGGACGCCGATGCCCAGGCAGTTGAAACCAGTTGCGCGATCGACAGCCCAGAAGTGAGGATCCTGTCCTTGAGGGAGGAAATGTCCTTCTCATCGATCAACTTGTGATTGACTGCGGGGATGGGGTCTTGCCAGATGAGCTCTTCGGCAGGGACTTCCGGACCGAGATAGCGGGCGCGCGGGCCCATGTCGCGGTGCGTTAGCTTGAACCATGCGCGGGCGAATGCATCAGTTAATTGATCCGGGTTCTCGTAGAAGTGCCTTGAAATCTTTTCGTAGATGGGGTCGAACCTCAAGGAAAGGTCAGTGGTCATCATGCTTGGCGCGTGACGATTGGACGGGTCGTGGGCGTCCGGAATCGTGCCGGCACCTGCGCCCCCTTTGGGTTGCCACCGATATGCACCGGCAGGGCTCTTCGTCAATTCCCACTCGTAGCCGAACAGGATCCTGAAGAAGTTGTTACTCCACTTCGTTGGCGTGTTGGTCCAGGTGACCTCCAGGCCACCGGTGATCGTGTCACCGCCTTTGCCGGTGCCGAAGCTGCTCTTCCAACCGAGGCCCTGCTCCTCGATACTGGCCGCTTCTGGCTCAGGCCCAACATGGGACGCAGGACCGGCACCGTGGGTTTTACCGAAGGCATGACCGCCAGCGATGAGCGCAACGGTCTCTTCGTCGTGCATGGACATGCGAGCGAAAATATCGCGGATAACCTTGGCCGCTGCTATCGGATCCGGGTCGCCGTTCGGGCCTTCCGGATTGACGTAGATCAGCCCCATCTGCACGGCAGCGAGCGGATTTTCGAGGTCCCGGTCACCGGAGTAGCGTTTATCACCACCAAGCCACGTATCCTCAGGGCCCCAATAGACGTCCTGATCCGGCTCCCATACATCCTCGCGACCGCCTCCGAAACCGAACGTTTTGAAACCCATTGTTTCCAGGGCGACGTTACCCGCAAGAATCATGAGGTCGGCCCATGAAATCTTCCGGCCATACTTCTGCTTAATTGGCCAGAGCAGGCGACGCGCTTTGTCCAGGTTGACGTTGTCCGGCCAACTGTTGAGCGGAGCAAAGCGCTGCTGGCCTCTACCGCCACCGCCACGGCCGTCAAAGGCGCGGTAGGTTCCGGCGCTGTGCCACGCCATGCGAATAAACAAAGGGCCATAGTGACCAAAGTCCGCTGGCCACCAGTCCTGCGAATCGGTCATCAGCGCCGCGAGATCTTTCTTCACAGCCGCCAGGTCGAGGCTCTCGAACTCTTTCGCGTAGTTGAAGTCCTCACCCATAGGGTTGGACTTGGAAGAATGCTGGCGCAGGATCTCGATCTTCAACTGGTTTGGCCACCAGTCGCGGTTCGACATGCCTTTACCGGTTTCTTGTTTGTCTGCTTTGCTCGTTTCAGGAATCTTTCTTTCGTCAGTCATAACGTTACCTACCCCAAATATTAATAAAAATTCAAGACCAAATCTCTAGTATGCAATCTCAAATCTTGTCCATTCTTGGAAGAATTGAGTGCCGTTTGCCAGAGAGATTAATTTCGGTCCGCTTTTAAAAAGCTTGAAATTCTTACATGATGTTTTGCCATTTCCAATTTATCATCTTTTACTGTGAGCTTGTTTCAAAACTACCTCTAATCCTTCCATGCCAATTTTTTGGAGTAAAGAAATCAAGATCATCAAGTCGAATGGAAAATCTGCTTTATATAAAACATGAATAATCGGGATTTTGAAACTAGCTCGATATGAACGACATGAGCCTCTTAATAGGCTTCATCATAATACAGCTCATGTAAAGTCCATTGTTATTCTTTCAAACCGTCATCCTCTTGTCGAATTTGCCTTCCCAATCCTGGAAGCTCGTTACTTTAGGTCTTACGACTCCGATTCTAGCTATATTTCCCCCTTTAATCATTACTATTAGTTTTATCCCTAAAGAAATTATTCAAATTCAATATTAAAAACTATATAACCACGGATATCTATTTAATATTGAGTAGTGAACTATCCCTCCCTGCCTGACGGCGAAGAAGGAGCTTCTTGCTTCATCCCTCGAAACACTGCCCGCAAGTCCACGAGCCCATCCCCTACGTTCCGCAGGTGTCAGATAACTATTAGGTTTTGATCTTGAAGAGAGAATTTTTTTATATTGATTGCAGCATTTACATCTCTATCGCGTTTGGTTTTGCTCGTGTTTGGTTTTGCAATAAGGACATATCCATCCTCTGTCTCTCAAGGTCAAATTTGAATTAGAATATCCACACAAAACAACGAAGAGCCCAGGTTTTTGAAGAATGCTCAAACTTTCTATGAAAAACCGCTTTAACTTTTCCAATATTTGGAGGTTTAATAATATTTTTATCAAAGTCTACCGTGTAATTATGTGGAATTTGATTTATGACGCCGAATTTGATTTATGACGTCAAATGCACTTGATTTTGCATCATACGCGCGTAAGTCCTGTTTATGTAAACTAATTCTTCAAATCACTACGATCAATGGTAAAATCACATGCAATACTATATCAGCAGAGAAATGCGATATCATAGCTGATTCTAAACCTTTTTTCCAATAAAGCCATCCAAATATAATTCCAGCGACACAATTTATAACAATGGTACGGACAATTAACAACGGGCTGGGTGTTGTTATTGCTAACAAAGTTGGTAGATGGCCAATACCAAAAATAACGGCTGCCAGAATAATAGCTAACCACATATCTGCGTTTGTTGGCTTTCCATCCTCTGTTTTTTTAATTTTAAAAAATATCCAAACAAGTAGAGTCATTAAAAATAATCTTAAAAGGATCTCTTCGTTTATTCCACCATAAAACGATGAAAGGAAGCCCTGCCATGCCGGAGGATTTAGCTGACCTGTCTGAGCTACATTAATTGTTACACCCGCAAAGGAAAACAGGTAATCAAGTCCAATTATCAGGATACCGGCTAATATTCCAAGCCCAATGGATATTCCAAGTATGGATTTTAAATAACTTTTAACCTCTCTGCCTTCAATCCATCCTTCAAGGATTGGAAGGCCAAGTCCGACTTTTTTAGCAAGATGAAGGCCAATAATGATGGCAACCGCAAACAGGATCATACTTTGGATAACCTGAGCAGCCAGGAAGACGTATAAAGGCACGGGTAAATTTTGAAGTAATTCTCCTTGAAGAGTGAGAGTATAAGGAAGTACAAATATAACTCCAAAGATACATGCAATTAGTAAGATTATAAATAATTTCCACTCTGTTTTCATTTTTATCTCCATATTACTTCATTTAATTATTTTCTCCTGATATCCGATATTTTCCAATGGCCACTTTTCTTCTCCAGGGAATTCCATGTTGAATACAAAGGGCTTGAACATTGAGGGATTAAATGTTACTGGGTTAAATGTTCCTATTAGCGGTTGGGAAGAATAACGGAGGAATAAGACTCTTTTATAATTACGAGTAACTGGGAACGATTCTGGAGGAAGAAACCTATCAGAACGATTCTGGAGGAAGGAACCTATCAGTTTGTGAGCAGATATCGGGCGTGGAGGTAAGTACAGGTTCAAATTTAAAATCTGGAAATTTGACATTTTCAAATTAAATTTTAGTAGTATATTAAATTTTTTAGTTTTTAGTCATTTTCTATGGATAAGACGATTTCCAATTCAAAGCCGCATTGGTTTTTATGAGGACATTATGAGGGCATTATGAGGACATCCGCACAAAACAACGAAGAACTAATTCAACATGAAAATACTGCCATCTACAAGCATTTTCATAGGTTGTGCATGTTATTCAAAGGACATTATGTTCGTTTAACATGAAAATGCCGCGATCTGCAAGCATTTTTTAAATAAATATTCAACTCAGTGCCAAAATTTACAACTAAATTGCAACCCGCTAACAAAGTCAGACTTTAAAATAAGAGATATTCACTTTTTGTTGACAGCATATGAGTTTACTTGCGGCAATCGGGTCATATATATTTTTTCTGTGCGAATCTTTGAACAATCAAAGATAAGAAAATGGCTTCACGTTCAAATTCTCACGAAAATTGCATAATGTAACACTTTATACGGAAAACTTATAAAGAGTCAGCAAAGAGGGATTTATGAAGTTCAAATGTAGTCTTCTAGACCACCAAAGACTCCAGAAGATACGCTCTAAGAGGCATTATTGAGTTAGCTTTGAGTGTTTTAAGCTTGTGTTATTCTGCCTCCTAAGGAAAATAGACTCTTCGGAATGAAATAAATGATCAGGAACAAAATTGGAACAAGAGTACTGCTTTTGGCAGTGTTTCTGGCTGCTGTCGCATTGGTGCCGGCTGTTAATGCTCAAAATGAGAATGATTATTCTGTAACTGAAGAGGTAGCTTTTGAACATGCAAATGCGCAAATAATAAATTTTATTGCAAACGATGCCGAATTTGAAGAGTGGAAAGGAGCATCTATCGATCCCAAGCCATTAGAACTCTATGATCCAAACGGGCAGAAACTGTATTATCAATTTTCTGTATATAAAAATAATAGCCTGATAGGTAGAGTCGACGTAGGGGCGAATAAGACCCTTGGGCAGTCAATTCAGGTTGTTGAACAAACTCCGGTTCTGTATAATATAACTGAAGCAGTGAATAAATCAATTGAAACTGCCAGAAATGAATATCCAGATGGTGAAATAAAATCAACCGAGGTGGTTGTATATTGCTATCCCAGTATTGGGGCAATGACCGTAATAAAAGACAAAGCCTCAGGGGATGAGCATCGGATATTTGTAGATGCATATACTCTTGAAGTGATACCGGATAGACCTGCAACTGAAACGGAGCCCGGAATTTGGTCAATTTTTGATAGGAGATTACAGAATGGGGTGGAGGAAAATTTAAAGAGCTGGCAGGCAAGCGATCAGTTTGCTAAATCTATAGAACAAGAAGCGGCTAGTAAAGGAATTTGTATCAGTGTGCCAGTAACATTGGATGATTACCTGAATTCCGAAGCAACCAATGTGAACTATGAGTACTATAATTACTTTTTTGGACTTTATTCACTGGGAAATACTGTAATTAGCAGATACGGCAAACTTCCTGTACTGGAAAATGAAGAACAAAAAGAAAACTGGAACTCTACTCTTGAAGAACTCAATAACCGGATAGAAGATCCGGTTGCTTCAAAATATATGTATCCCCATGGAGAGGTAATGTCATGCGGAATTAATGACAGGGGATACTTTGTAATTTTGTTCAAGTATGGCAATGTTGACGAGCCTTTGATGGATGAGATGTACACTCTAATAGACGACTCTGCAAAAGAGATGGGTATACAGGACGTTCCGGTAGAATTTGGTTACGGAACCTATTGGGAGGAAATTTACCTGGAAGGTATTAACGGCTGGTACGGGTTTGGAGAAAGTACAGAGAATCTATCCAAATCAGATATTAATACTCTTGAAGAGGTTATGGAGCACAAACCGACCATGCCTTTGAATAAAACAATTGCAGCTTATGGAATCATTCCTTTGTTAAAAGACCCGAATGAGATAAACTTATGGCAAGAAAAACTGTATACGATTACTTGTCAAATACAGAAAAAAATGACGCCATATATGGAAAAGGGTCAGATAATAACTTATGGGGCAAGGATAAGACTGGAAATTGAAATTAATGAAAATTTGTCTTCCGAAGAACAGAACACTGTAGTTAAAGAGGTTTATCAGATAATTGACGAAGAAGCAAGAAAACAAAATATTACCGACGTCCCGGTTGTTTTTATAACCTCTGAAGAAGAATCCATGACAGAACCTGACAATTCAAGCAATAATAGCGATTCTGAATCTGATGCTGGGGGTAAACAAAGCAAAAATAACTCTACTCCGGGTTTTGGATTATTGGGAAGCTTAACCTGCCTTTATGGAGGATGGAAACTCAAGAGAAAATAATGAGAGAAAATAATGAGAGAAAATAATGAGAGAAAATAATGAGAGAAAATAATGAGAGAAAATAATGAGAGAAAATAATGAGAGAAAATAAGGGGAGAAAATGATGGGAAAAAATAAGGGGAGAAAATAATACAGGACAGAAGATTACTATGAAACAACCAACCTCGTTTTTCATATGGTCGCTTCTCAAAAAACTGCATAGTTAGGTTGGTCACGTATCCATCTTCATCAGCTACACAAAGCTCATAAAGTTACCCAGTATACCTGTACAATTTTTCCATTGGGATGTAAAATCTCTTTTTCAAAGATACCATTGTGCTTTTGAATTATTTTACTTGAAGCTTCATTGTCTTTGTAACATGCCAGCATCACTTTTGATAATCCAATTTGTCTCGCGTAATCAAGTGCCATTTTCAGCATTTGTGTGGCATAACCTTTTTTGCGTTCGGAGGGACGTACACCGTAACCAATGTGTCCGTAATTACGTAAAAAGTCGTTTAGGCTGTGCCGAATATCAATCATACCTATAATTTTTTGATCAGACTTACGAACAACAAAAAATGTACTTGCGACTACCCAATCACTATGTACGGTTTTTTCATTGGAGTTTTCTTCGATAATTTTGAGCCAATCCGAGTAAAGATCTATTTTGTCAAGCAGAGCGCTACCATGTAATTCATATTCTCCGATATCAAAGTGTTCTTTTTTATATTCTAAAGCAGCCTCTTCAAACGTTGTAGTCGGTTTTATTAATTCGAGGTCATCCATAAAGTACTTCTCTGACATTCATTCGGGCATTTATTACGACATATATAAAAATTTTTGTATTGCCCTTAGTTTCTAAAACTTTTGCAACAAATCCAGATTGAATGCCCGAGTTTTATTAAAGAATCTGGTAACTGTGTGTATATGCAAGAGTTGAATTCTATCATATTTTTAGATCCTTAAACGTTAAATAGAGATCCAGATAAACAATTTATCATTACCGAAGTGATCCATTCTCGGTATTTGAGAAAACCAGGGGGTGTTTTAACGGTTCAAAAGTTAAATAGTAGAGTGGTGGGATTATGGTATTAGTGAGTAAGAGATGGATTTTAGATAATGTTCAAATGTTGTACTGCTCCAGTGGAGTACTTGACCTTGAAGATATCAAGGATTTCAAGGAACCTAAAGAGGGGTTTGAAACAAATCTGAGCCATATTGAAAAGCTGGAAGTAGAGAAAGGGGAAAGAAGGGAAACGTTCCATGTCCTTATTCCTGGCGGGTTTGGATGGGCTGAAGCGTTCCCTTTCACTGCGTACCCCGAAGAAACCGACGAATATTAAATGGTAAAGGATATCGGATGTTAAAACCGAATAACTGTGAAAAAAGATCGGATACGATAAATACAAAAATATAAAAGGAATAAAATTAAGCGGAATAAAATTAAGCGTTTTCTTACACTCTTCTTCTTGCTTTTCTATTTGTCTTATTCACTTTATTTCCGTACTTGCATAAACATTTACACTGATGCCAACTAACACAACAATTGAACAATTTAACCAAAAATTGATTGCAAAAAACATGTCATTTCATAACATCTTTAACACTTTTAACCCAAAAATCCAGGAAGCCCTCAAAACTCTTGGCTTTACAAACCCCACAGAACCGAGCGCCGTTTTCATAAGGCTCTTCGTCATTTTCGATGGATAAGATGATTTTCAATTCAAGACCGCATTGGTTTTTATAAGGACATTATGAGAATATCCACACAAAACAAAGAAGAGCCCTTTTTGTGAGTTACTGTTAATTCGGCCCTTGAGATTGCTGTGTGCCGATGAATAATTTTCTTGTTTGGCACCTTAGATCATTTGGGTTGTAGAAAGGTTTTACCCAGTTATCTGTTGTATCGAGTTGCAATGGTTTGTTTGACGTACTGTTTTCATGCAGGCTTCTGAACCTGTAGTGATCGAATAGCCGGATAGCTTCAATGGCGTAATAATAAGCTATATCTACATCCCGGATTTCGATCAAATTATCACCATTGCTTTTTTCGCCACCCTGGGAGAGATTGGAAGAGCCGCAGTACACGACCGGATTATCGCCATTAAAGTCGCAGACAACGAATTTGTGGTGGATAACCTGTCCCGTCCCCCCACTATATTCTTCCTTGAACGGCTCGGGAATGTCTTTTTCCAGGAACTCAAAGCTTGTCACTCCACTATTCTTTCCTTGCTTGAATAAACTTAGCTGGCTATTTTTTTCAATAGTTCCAAGAGAGAGAATATTATCTCTGTTTGACAGGTTCCCAAGGGCTGGCATCACAGGTCCTCCTCCAGAAGTCTCCATAACCGCAAAGAAGACCGAACTTTTTGCCGAATCTATAGTCTGAGAAACGGTTTCCAGGGAGAATGCTGTTTTATGCGGAGCATAGCTGATTGAGACCGAAGGGTTGTGATCCGTTGTTGCTTCAAACCATTGTGATGCGATGGCTGAAGATTTAAACTTTTTTTGATCATTGAAAGCCTGTTCGAATGCCTGCTCATAAAGTTCAGCGGTTGTGGGGTCATTAAAGATCAGAACACTGTTAGCCTGGACGTAGAATCCTCTTAATGAGAAATTGGCTGAGCCTGTTAGCACTTTTACAGCTTTGCCATTTTTCTTTTGAATCATTACTTTGTTATGTGCAAAACGGGAAAAATGACCGGTTTTTACAGCCGCTCCTGCCTGCTTCAACTTGTTGACAACATCAGGTTCAACCGCCGTGGATTTAGTGTGCAGCGTGGCATCGTCCTGAAATACACGAATACGAGACCCCATAGCAGCAAGTTTTCGAATAATGTCAGGTTCGTCGAAGTCGTAAGCGAATACGTCTACACTAATCGAATCATCATTCAAGCACTCTTCAAGAAAATCGAAAACCATTTTCCTTGCGTGGGCACCCAGCCATGTATATTGTGCCTGGTATGGAGCAGTATCGAAATCAATGGACTTGGTCTTCGGCCTGATAGCCTTATTATCAAACCTGTCGGCATAAGCCTGAGACGAAATATACCCCCTAGTAAAACCCAGCTCAAGATTGGGAAAAGCACGATAACTCAGGTCTGCTTCAGTTTGAACGCTGGGACCTAAATCAACAGATCCATTGCTATTGAAATAACACGCATAAACAGTGTAAACGTACTTTCCAGGGCCTGCACTTGGAAAATGAACCCAGTGAAATATCTGAAAAGGAGCTTTATTCGAATCTTCCCACATTTCAGGAGTAAGTTCAGTTTCACTTGAAAGCTCTCTCTTAAAACTAAGCCTGTTCTTCAACCAGTACTCGTTCGACCTGTAAGGACCTTTGTTCGGAGTAATAACCTTCACCGCAAAGCCAGCAAGGTTTTTCGTCTTCCCCTCGTCAATATCAAATGCCAGAAGAACAGTACCGTCTCCATCATAAGCAGTGACTGCCAACCCTTCATTCTTAGACAATTTGCTCAAAGGCATAATAATGTGCTCCCTATATAATTTTAGTAATAATAAATTATAAAAGAACAGAATTTAAAGATGTTAGTATCAAAAATAAAACGAAAGTACAGTGTGATTTGGATTCATTGGCTACTCTAAAACTCTAAATGGTTGCAGCCTTCAAACCCTGGGAAGAAGAGGAGATCAAGATTGTTATAAAATAGGTAAAGAAGGTCAAAGGCTCTCCTAAAGTAAAAAACGGATACGGAGAGTTCACAGAAACGCAAGTGTGGTCCGCCCGCAGGAGAAAATGGAAGTTATTGCACTTGCCAGGGGGGATTGAGTCTGAGGCGGCGTTAAGGGTAATTGAAAAGATGAGGGTGGATGAAGAGGCGTTTTACAGAGATATTTTGATTGAGGAGAGGAATTGTGTGAAGATGGATAAGTTTTAAGAATGAATGAGTGAAAAAGAAATATTTTTGCTTCTAAAAAAGGACTCAGTAACAAAATCTAGTGATGAATGTAAAATTCAAACTCACTAGATTTTGTAAATGGTCATCATCCGTGTAATACAACTTAGTGATTCAAATCTTTAGATAGCGAATATCGATTTTGAGAAAAACGGGATGGTTCTTCGCTGTTCTGAGTGGATAAATAACCATTTGCCTCTTAAATGTTAAAGCAACATCTTTAAAATATAGAAACACTTGTTGTTGAAAATCACATTCAAGCTTGATGTCTCTCTTTTTAGTCTAGCTACTTTTTAACTAAGCAATCATTTTCAGCCCATACAAAACAGCGAAGAGCCAACTGAATTCTTCTTGCTAATTCAGATTTTCTATCAAAAATGCAAAAATCACTGGATTTAGGAACAGAGTCTAAAAAAGGAAACAATTATATTCAATCGTTCTTAAGTACAAATACATGCCTGCAAATTTTGACAAGAAACAAGTTGAATTGAGTTTCAGAAAGTTTTCGGACTATGCCAATGATGTTTTGTCCTCGAATCATCATACTTTTAATACAAGGTTCAATATGCTTCTTAATCATTGTGAAAATGACTTGGTAATGTCTATTATAAGCAGTCAATTAAAAAATATTGATGTTCATTTTGATGAATGGTGGAAAAAAGGTATGAGCACAGGTGGCTCATTTGTAGGAAGTAAACATTTTGATCTACCCGTAGATGAAAAGGAACAAGATTCTCTTTTATATCAATTTTGTTTGAAAATTAATAATGGAAGTATTAATTTTACTCTCTTTTGCATAAATTTTTTTGGATGTGACGTGTTTGATGAGATGGTAGCTGCTTTCAATGAAGCTATTGTAAGACCTATGGTAAGATCAATAGGTTACAGATTAGATGAAATTAGGCATGATCTTGACACGAAATTGGAAACCGATCGAGATATTCCAATAAAAATATTTTATGTTTATCAGGACTTTAGTACAAGCATTAGTGGTGACGTAGAAATAAGTGGAGATGGAGCTATAGGAGATGGCGCAAAAATTGAAAAAAAGTCAATCCTCTGATTCTTCAGTCTCTATAAAAGGCAACGTAAATATTGGAGGAGATGGAGCAATCGGTAGAAATGCAAGAATACTGAAAGAGGACACGAAATTTAGTTTATTTAAATTATTATGTTTGATTGCAGGTTTAATTGCAAGTCTCATTGCGATTTATTCATTCTTTTCACAGATTTCTACTTAATTATTATAAAATCATACAGATTAGACACTCCTACATACTGAAACTTTATGACTGTAAAGAAAATACTCCTTTCTGGCTCTTCGTTGTTTTGTGTGGCTATCCTCATAATGTCTTCATAAAAACCAATACGGTCTTGAATTGAAAATCATCTTATCCATAGGGTATGACGAAGAGTCTCATTGTTTGCTTTAATAAACTAAATTAATTCCAACTCGACAGATAATATAAAAATTTGCTGGTAGTTAACCATAAATATAATAAAAAAGTGATTTAAAAACCGGTTACTTTTAAACTTAGAAATCTCGATATACTCTCTTTCTCGAATCGACGCTGACAATAATTATAATAATCTCTTCATAGTCAATCCGATAGAGAATCCTGAAATCCCCAATCTTATTCTAAAAAGCTTTTCGCTGGTGCCGTAGATTCTTTTAGCATCATGAGGAATAGGGTCTTCAGCAAGTTTTTCAATGGCTTTGATGATTCTCTGGCTGTTTTTGGAATCGAGTTTTTTGATGAAATTCTTTGCAGGCGTGTCCAGAAAAATTTCAAACATATTAGATTCCCAGTTCTTTCTTGAACTCCGAAAGGGAAGTCAGTTTTTCTTTTTTCTGGTGCTCATAGCTTTTATCTACGAGCTTTCTTTCCTTATCAGTGAGTATACAGTCTACGTCTACCATATGCTCTCTTATGTCTGTCAGTTGTTTTTTGATAGAATCGAGTTCCTTTATTACTTTCTCCTCAAAATCAGCCTCAGCCATAATAAATGGTTAATATGAATCTTATTTATAAGTATGCTTTCTTGGTATACCTGTTTTTCTTTCAAGGTTTATCTTAATGGTAGAAAATCATACTTCCTAAACTAAACGAACATGAAATTCTTTGAATAACAGGCACAAAGAAATGAAAGTACTTTTATGAAAGTACTTTTTACCTCAACCTTTTTTGACTGTAGGTCCCATCATTATCTTAGGCAGTAAGGTTGTACTTATTTTGGTTCTTCGAAGCCGTAGCTAAACTAACCAGTGAATTGCCATCGAAGACTCAAATGTGACTTTGATCATGTATGCTAAATATGATTACATACACCAAACTTTAGATATTTCTTGAAATATAAATTTTATTTCTTTGGGTTTAATCGGAAGAGATATACACTATTCAAAAGTTACTCTCCAACATTATAAAACAGTGAGTAGATATTGGAGGCAGTAATACGATAAAGAACAAAACATTTGTTATCTTTTTGGCTATTTGCCTAATTTTGGGTACCGTTCCTTTTGCTTTGGGTGCCACTGAAAAGGTAAGTGGTTCGACAACCTCGGTTTATATAAGTGCTTTATATGTTGGAGCTCGTGGTGAACAGCCGAATCAAGAGTATGTTAAAATTACAAATAAAGGAACAACATCAGTAAATCTGAAAGGTTGGAAAATTAAGGACAAGGGTGCAAAGCATACCTACACTTTTTCTTCATACACATTAAAATCTAAAGCTTCGGTAACTCTCAGAAGCGGAAAGGGTAGAAACTCCGGAAGCACGTTGTATTGGAATAAGTACTCCTTTATTTGGAATAATACCGGAGATACGGCGTATTTGTATAATGCTCAAGGAAAATTGGTTTCTTCGAAAACTGTAAAGAAATGAGGATTGCCTCATTTCTTCTTTTTGATTGTATGAGCTAATCCCAGAACTTAAAAATACTTCACTGAAATTCCGGTAAAGATGAAGGCAAGAGCCTGAATTATACGTTTCTGATCGAGCAGGACGAAGACGGAATATATATTAAAAAAAGTTCCTGACATACTGGGTTGCCATACTCAGGGAAAAACAGTTGAAAGGGCTATGGAGCATATAAGAGAAACGATACAGGTATGTCCTTCGCTGAAAAACAGTTCAGACCTAATATTGTAACAAGACCTGTTTTTTATCAGAACCTAATTTGTTATTCAGTGATCTTAGTTAAAATTTTCTGTAAACTGTGCTTCGATATCCAGCTCCGATTACAAAAATAATAAGCTGTGACCGTGTAATATTCAACAGTACTCGATATTCTCCTACTCTCAAAGAATAGATAGGTGAATAAGGAGATGTTTTTAATTTCTTGACATGTGAGTAAGGGTTTTCCTTAATCTCAGTAATCGCATCAAAAATTCTTTTTCTAGCTTCAAGTGGCAGTTTATTGATATCCTTAATAGAGCGTGAAGTATACTGAACAGTGTACATTAGTCTATACCTATCATTTTCTTTGCTTCATCTTCGCTATAGTATCTTCCTGCTTTTATGTCCTTCAGGCTTTCTTCAATTCCTTTAATTTCACTGTCTGTCAAGGGCTCACTATCATAAGCCATAGTTGCGATCCTTTCGATAACAGAATTATAAGATTCTTCTCGGTGAGTTTTCAAGCCATTAAGCATCTCTTTTACTCTAGGTTCAAGACAAACTGTAGTTGTAGCAGCCATATACTATCCTATAGGATACTATAGATTATAAACGTTTTTAGCTCAATAGGTTGTGTATCAAAGTTATCTAAAATTAAATAGATTCTCTGTCCTTTTAGTGTTACAACAGTTATGATGGAATTATTATAGGCCCTTAAACAGTCACCAAAATTTCTACCACATTTATCTCCCCAGGCACTTCATTCTGCTTGACTTCGACGTTTTTGAAGCTGAAGAACTTGAACATAATATGAACGGCGAAATAATAAGATTTAATGAAGTTGGGTAAAATCATAATAAAAAATATTTAATAGAAGCTTATTCCTGATTTATAACTCTCGATAGACCTCGCTTCCTCAAAACGATTTTTCCAGAACTTATATCAGAAAAACATAACCATAACATAACTTATAATACCTCTCCTCTAAATCTTTATTGTTACAGATGAACTTTTAAGGGAGTGTATATGAAAAAATACATCTACATCGCATTGTTTATTTTGCTAGTTGCACTGTTTGTCGGGATTTTAGCCGGGTCACAAAACGAAGAAAATGTTTCTCAGGCTCAATCAAACTCACTGAAAAATTCCCTTAAGTCAGTATCCCAGGATATTGCATGGGCAGCTAACGTCCAGAAGCATTTGAAGATACTTAATGCAGATCTGAACGGTGTATCCAACGCTACAAACAATTCTGATTATACCGCACTCGCAGTTTACGCCGAAAAAATAGTAAATGATACTCAGAATGCCATAGATGAAAATGATCAATATACCGTATCTTCCAAACTCCAGGATGCGCAGAAAGAATGGAGAGCGGCTCTTCAGGACTATAACTCTGCAGGCCAGTCATTGTTGCAGGGAGCAAATGAAGCGAAAAACGGTACTATAGGAGCTGAAAATTTCCAAAAGGCCAGAACATTTCACGATTCCGGTACAGATCATCTTAAGAAAGCATCTGAGTTAGCAGGAATAACATAAACATATATCTTTTTTGAAGAAAGAACCTGTGGAGAAATATAGGAAGCAATACAATTTTAAGTTAATTTAATAACACTTTTATAATCTATCACATGTATGACTGTATGAAATCGGAATTTCTTAAAATCAACTTTTTGTTGCAAGTGAAGAAAAAAGGTTTTGTACATAGTGGTGTGATTAATGAAAATTAAAGAGATATTAAAACCGGTAATTTTTGTACTTTTTTCACTTCTGGCAGTTTCAGGGGTTGCTCTCGGTGCATGCCAGAATAACAGCCAGAATAATAGTTTGATAGGAGAACTTTCAACGGTTGATGTTTTTCATCCTCCAACAGACAGTAATATGATGCCCCTATACAATGAGTGGCATTACTTCAATGTAATAGATGAAGAACAGAACCTTTCAATCATCTGTACATTTAAATTAAATGGGGTCTTTAATTCCTCTTCTGTTCTTCTTGGTTATGATACTGGCGATGAGAATTCCAATGCCTCTTTTGGATCATATCCAATAGGTATTGCAGAATACTCTTCTCAAACGCCAAATGTTACGATAGCTAATAGTACGGTCAGGCTGACTCCAGAGGGATATTCTGTGCACGTAGAATCCGATGACGGATCTACGGTCTTCGATGCATTATTTAAACCGGAGGTAGAGCCGTCCCCAGAGTTTAATGCTTCTGGTTTCTCTACAGTACCGGGAGAAGGTATCAACTGGATAGTAGCTTCATCAAAAATGAAAGTCAACGGCGAACTTTCTGTTAATGGGAAAAAATATATCCTGAAAAACGAAAGAGGTTACCATGACCACAACTGGGGATACTGGTCTTGGGGAGATGATCTTGGATGGGACTGGGGTCAGGTTACTCAGACCAAGAATGGTTTGAATGGAAATGATGTCGGAAAATATTCAATTAACTTTGGGAACATCACCGATGCTGGATATACTCAATCATTAAGATCAGTTTTGAACATATGGAAGAACAGGGAAATCGCTGCTACTTTTAATGATAAGGAGATCCAAATCACGCATTCGAACTTTATATATGTCAATGAGCCCGTTCCGATGCCATACTTAGGTGCTTATATGCCAGCAGGTTCGTTCCCTCTACCTCTTAACACAGATATACTTGTCTCATCCGATTCTGGTGATCGTCTAAACATAGAGTTTACAACCACCTCGGAACATTCTACTCCACTTCCAGTATCTGTACCAACAATTGATGAAAATGGAAACGTGACACTTAAATATCGTGTAATCTGGGAGATGATTGGAACTTACCACGTCAATGGAGAAATTGACGGGAAACCGGTTTCATATGTTGCAGATGGGTTTATGGAATACGTAACTGGAGATTCCGTTTCACCCGTATCTCAGTAATGAATGGAGAAATTCGGATAGGCAATATAATTTGGTTGATTTACAGCTATAGTTTTCCAACTATAGTTAAAAACGGATTTTTAAACTTTTTTATTTTTTTATATCCAGGTGATTCACATTCGCTCCTTTTTATTCTTCCTAATATTTCTCTGGGCAGCAGTCAATTTTCTCATAGTTAACGATCTTGTTTTTTACAAATTATTGTAAAAACAGTGCAGTCAAAGTATCTGAGGTATTATGGAGCCGAAATATAACAAAAGGACATTAATACAGACTTATTTTTAATTTTTAAGTCGCAATATATACGCTTTCTCAATTCTTTCTCAAAACGATTTTTTCCATACCTTATTAAAAATGTGATTAGATAACAGGAATAACGAAATCTTATGCAATTTTTATCCCGACAAAATTAAGTTACACCAGAAAATCACTGAAGTCGATCTCTTTACCCATTCTTAACTGATTTAGGAGAAGAGTAAGTTTTCTGTCTATTTTTTTGAGGCTCTTCAGGTACTTTTTCTCATCCGGTGTGGTTTTTATAAGTTTTGAAATCCCGCCATTTTGAATGACCAGCCGCTGGTCTGCCGATAGAGCCAGAAGAGGGTCATGAGTACTGATTAAAACAATCTTGTTATTACTTACCAGAAGCTCCAGAGATCTGACCTTGTCGACGCCTGCATTCTCAATCTCATCGATCAAAACAACAGATGCCGGACTGAGAAGTGCGGTATCTGCAATCATCAGAGCGCGTGATTGTCCCCCTGAGAGCTCGGTAACAGGAATTTCCCTGCTGAAAGGTTCTCCTGCCAGGATGTTTGCAGTATCATATATTTTCTGAACAATACGAGAAACCTCGTCAACCATACGGCTCTCGGCGTGCAGGGTCAGAAACTCCTCGACACTGAGGTCCATAACAAAGTTCATGTTCTGTGAAAGCTGCGCAATAAAACGTCCCTCGGTTGAGAAACGCTCCTCGTCACCTGGAGCCCGGCCATTAACCAGTATTTTCCGGCCGGTTGGAGTGTCCTCCTGAGCCAGAGATTCAATATCAGCCAGAAGACGTGACTTGCCTGATCCTGTCGGGCCGACTATTGCTGTAACCTCACCCTTTTTTAGATTTACCGAAAAGGCTTCTTTTTCATCATTTTTATTACGTCCAGGGAGCACTGTCAGGGATTCAACTGTGGACCCGCTTCCCTGTTGAAGAGCCCTTGCCTGCTCAATAAATAGAAAGAAACCATCAATAAAGGCAAGAGAGCTGCTTCCCATCTCAATAAAATAATCTTCGCCAAGTATCGAACCCAGCTCTTCCAGTTTCCTGCTCCCGAACTGTGCAGGATCAATTGCAAATGCAGAGAAATAGTCCTCTATCCATGGCATCATCTTCCTGAGTTCATTAATTGTCATTTGGAGCAAATCTGTCAGCAAGCTCTTCCTTCTCCTCTGAAATTTATTCTTCCCATCTGAAAGTTATTCTCCCCATCTGAAAGTTATTCTTCCCATCTGAAAGTTATTCTTCCCATCTGAAAGTTATTCTTCCCATCTGAAAGTTATTCATCCCATCTGAAAGTTATTCATCTCCTCTGAAATTTACCAGCTTTGAAACTCCAATCTGCCTGTCATCCCCGATTTTTCGCTCTCCAAGACAGTATGAACATAGAGCTGCGGGCATGGTAAATCGAAGTGTAGCTCCCTGAAGGGTTTCAATTGTAGAGGCTTTTTCCACAAGTTTTGCAAGATAGAAACTACCCTGTCCTGTAACGCCATTAATCTGTACTATCATTCCCCTGGGGTTAACCTGTCTAACCCTGTATGCAAAGACCTCACGCTCTGCCTGGGAGACGATA
>Ga0160425_1001765_pt1 | contig 19256 bp, 13 predicted proteins | sample BioMet8_FD_108193 | JGI IMG/M metagenome (GOLD analysis project Ga0160425, IMG submission 108193) | Microbial communities from bioreactor (seeded with sewage sludge) at Lawrence Berkeley National Lab, California, USA - Biofuel... | ecosystem: Engineered > Bioreactor > Anaerobic > Unclassified ...
AGAATTAGGGTGCCGTTCAATGGTTTCTACTTTACCGGTTATAACACCTTCGATGCCTTCTCCCAAATGAATTACTCTCTCTACTTCCAGCCCTACTCCGGTCAGCTTATCAGCCAACACTTCCGGAGTAACATTAATATCAACATAATCCTTAAGCCAATTTATAGATGCTAACATAATTTTCCTCCTTATTTGAATTGGCGGATGAACCGCAAATCATTTTCAAAGAATAAACGCAAATCATCGATACCATATTTCAGCATGGCAATACGCTCCACCCCCATGCCAAAAGCAAACCCGCTCATTTTATCCGGGTCATAGCCGCTCATTTTCAGCACATTGGGGTGCACCATGCCACTGCCTAATATTTCCAGCCAACCTGAATTCTTGCAGACTTTGCGGCCTTTGCCCCCGCACATAACACAGCTGATATCCACTTCTGCAGATGGTTCCGTAAATGGGAAGAAACTGGGACGAAGACGGATTTTTACACTGGAACCAAACATTTCTTTACAGAATGTTTCCAAAGTACCTTTTAAATCAGCTAAGCTGATATTTTTATCTACTACTAAACCTTCTACCTGATGGAACATAGGTGAATGAGTAGCATCATAGTCATTGCGATATACAGTTCCCGGGCAAATCATACGAATGGGCGTATTGGGTTCTCTGGATTGCATGGCTCTGGCCTGAACACCGCTAGTCTGGGTCCGCAATAAATATTCATCGGTAACGTAGAAAGTATCCTGCATATCACGAGCCGGATGGTCTTTAGGAAGATTCAACGCTTCAAAATTGAAATAATCATTTTCAATTTCCGGTCCTTCTTCTACTTCAAAGCCCATACGCATAAAAATCTTTTTCATTTCCCGCAGGGTTAAAATAACAGGATGTAAATGGCCTTCCTGAGGTTTTCTGCCCGGCATGGTAATGTCTACTTTTTCTTTAGCCAGCTTATCGGCCAATTTACGCTTTTCCAATTCTGCTAGTCTGGTATTAAGTTTTTCTTCCAAATCAGCCCTTACTTCATTAACCATCTTGCCGATTTTAGGTCTTTCTTCTGCAGCTACTGAGCCTAAGCCACGTAAAATTTCTGTTAATGCGCCTTTTTTTCCTAGGTATTCCACTTTAATGGACTTAGCATCGTCCAGAGATTTAACGTCCTTTAACTTGAGTAGGACTTTTTCTCTTATTTCCTGCAATTTGTCATTCATTTTTTACGCCTCCTAAAAAAAATAAAACCTCCGACCCCTGACAAGGGGCGAAAGTTTCGCGGTACCACCCTATTTTATACTTTTTGGCTATAACGCAGCCAACGCCGTGCCTACTAATAGTTCAGCACAGTTACTCCAAAGTGAACTTCCTCTATAATTAATGCAACGGTTCTCATCTCTTCCGTTTTTCTGTAGCGTTTTTTATAAAGTACTCTCTTTTTCATCGCAACTTTTTATTTTAACGAAAAATATTATAACACATTTTTACTTACTCTGGCAAGAGTTGTACCCGTAAGCAAATAAAAGTATGCCTGCAGCAACAGCTACATTCAGGCTTTCTGCCCTTCCTGCCATAGGAATATAAATTTTCTTTTCCGCCATTGTCAGCAGCTCTTCTGACACTCCCCTGGCCTCATTGCCCATAACAAGGGCGAGACGCCGGGGCCATTGAACTCCATGGTAATCTGCCGCATCCTCTAAAGACGTTACCCACAAAGATATACCCTCTTTTTGGCAAAAATCCTTTAGACCTGTTTTGCTGACGCCTGTAATAACAGGCAAATGGAAAATTGAGCCCATGGTAGAACGAATAACTTTAGGATTAAATAAATCCACGGAATTATCAAGAATGACTACACCCATAGCTTGGGCAGCATCTGCTGTTCTGATAATAGTTCCCAGATTGCCGGGATCCATAACTCCATCCAGTACCAATAACAAGCCCTCTTTATTCTGCACTTCAGCCAAAGTGCTTTGCTTTTGGTGAATAACCGCTCCTATGCTTTGAGGATGCTCTGTAGAAGCCATTTTGTTCATGACATATTCATCCACCAAATAGCAAGGAGCCTTGTTTTCAGCCAAAGCAATATTGCTCTGGTCGTATTGGGCAGTAAAGAATAATGCCTCTATTTCCCAGCCGCCGGTCAAAGCCTCTTCTATAGCTCTTTTGCCTTCCAGGAAGAAAGTATTATCCTTTTGCCTGTTTTTTTTGTTTTTTAGTTCTGCCGTTCTTTTAACAAGAGTATTTTGCAAAGATGTTATTTTCTGTATCACAGTCCTGACTCCAATTTAAGCACTGATTCTTTAGCACCTACAACAACTAAAACATCTTCCGCCCCTAAAGGTTCATTAGGATCCATATTTATCTCTATAGACCCGTCTTTATGTTTAATGCCTACAACATTAACGCCGAATTTTTTACGAACGTCAATTTCCACTAAACTCTTACCTACAATACTAGAACCCACGTTGATTTCCATTAGACTTAAATCATCATTCAGCTCAATATAATCAAAAATATTACTATATGCCAAATTATGACCGACCCGTTTACCCATATCTCTTTCCGGATAAATAATCATATTGGCACCGATTTTTTCCAGCATTTTTCCATGAAGCTGGGATGAAGCTTTGGCCACAATAGTATTGATGCCTGCCTCTTTAAGAAGCATAGTGCACATAAGACTTGCTTCCAAATCTCCCATGCCCACTACTCCCACATCGAAGTTTCTCAGGCCCAGCGCTTTAACCGTGCCTTCATCCATAGAATCACTAAGAACCACATGAGTTAAAGATTCACTTAGTTCCTGAACAACCTCTTCGTTATTATCTATACCCAAAACCTCATAGCCTAACCCGGCTAAGGTTAACGCCACACTGCTGCCAAACCTTCCTAAACCCCAAACTACAAACTGCCTCTTACTAGACATCATATCCTCCTACCCAATCATAATCTTTTCTTTGGGATATCTAATATTCCCCACTCTATGTCTGCTGGTCAATGCCAAAGCGAATGTCAGGATTCCCACACGACCGGCAAACATGGTTAAAATAAGCACAATTTTACTTTCGGCACACAAGTTTCTGGAAATACCTGTAGAAAGACCTACAGTAGCAAAAGCTGAAACCACTTCAAAAAGCACATGCAAAAATGTTGCCCTTTCAAAATATGCTATAAATAGTGTTGCAATAGAAATCCACACTATGGCCAAAACCGTAATAACAAAAGCTCTATAAACAAAAGAATTATCAATACGTCTATCAAAAAGCACCAAATCATTATTTCCGTGGAGCATATTTCTTATAGACAGTACTACTACAGCAAAAGTCGTGGTTTTGATACCACCACCGGTAGAAGCCGGAGATGCGCCTATAAACATCAGCATAATTACAAGCAGCAAGGTTGACTGCCGCATATTTTCAATAGGAATAGTATTGAACCCGGCTGTTCTTGGGGTAACTGCCTGGAAATAACTGGCTAAAATCTTTTGTCCCTCACTTAAATTGCCGATAGTTAAATTATTGGCATGTTCCATATAATATATACCAAAAGTTCCAGCCACAATCAGGAATAAAGTTGTGAGCAAAGCTATTTTGCTATGGAGCCGTAAAGAAGAAAATTTAGGCTTATAAATTACGTCGGCCATAACAGTAAAGCCCGTAGAACCCAAAATGATAAGTGAAGTAATGATTAGATTGATTGGCACATCCCCAACATAATTGCTAAAGCTTGTATAATCACCCATCAGGTCAAACCCGGCATTACAAAAAGCTGAAATAGCATGCCAATAGCCATAATAGATTCCCTTAAAACCGAAAATCGGTAAAAATCTTATAGCCAGCAAGGTGCCAAAGAAAAATTCGATAATAACAGTTAATTTAACAATACGCAGGCAAAAACTTACTATGCCATGAATTTCTCCCTGATTCAAGGATTCTTGAATACGCAGTCTTTCCTGTAAATTTATGCGCTTGCCAACTGCTACACTGAATAAAGTAGCAAATGTCATAATACCCAGGCCCCCTAATTGAATCATGGTTATTATGACCAGCTGACCAAAAACCGTAAAATAATGTCCCGTATCCACTACTACCAGCCCAGTAACACAAGAGGCTGAAGTAGCAGTAAAAAGCGCATCCAAAAAATTAAGTGTATCTCCGCTCTGGCTGGCAAAAGGCAGCATCAGAAGCAGTGCACCGCTAAAAATCAATAATATAAACGAAAGCGAAATTATTTGATAAGTAGATAAGCTCTTAAAGAGCCTCTCCATGGAATTCATTGCTTATTACCCCTTAGTTTCACAACTTGATTAGAAAAAGGGCATCTCAAGCGATACCCTTTTCAACTCTTTTCTATATTGGCAGCAATTACATTTGCTACACGTTTTCTGCACACATCTGCATTAAAAGGTTTGGTGATAAAATCATCGGCACCTAAGCGAATTACTTTAGACTCTGCAAAGCTATCGTGCTGTGATGTGACAATAATCGGAATGTTTTTTAATTTAGGATTAGCTCTGACCTTACTAAGGACCTCAAAACCATCCATGACAGGCATCATCAAATCCAAAAGCACAATGGCGGTATCAGCACCATGTTCTTCCAAGAATTGTAAAGCTGGCTTACCATTATCAGTTTCTGCGATATTATAATCATTACGGAACATACTTTTCAAGATTATTCTATTTAGCTGCAAGTCATCAACTAACAGCATAAATTTCTTGTCTGTTTTTGGGGCATCAACTGTTACATCTTCTTGAAAATCTATTATATTAGAAATTTCAATTTTGCTTTCATCAATTTCTGTAGTATGCAGTAAATTAATAAAATCACCTAATGGCACAGGTTTAGAATAAAAATATCCCTGAGCATAAGTACAATCTAGTCCCAGCAGTTCAATACGCTGCTCTTTTGTTTCCACCCCTTCAACAATAATACCAACGCCCAACCATTTTGCCAAACTGATAACAAAGCCTAAAATCCGGCGGCTGGCACTATTATCCTCAAATCCCATATCCATCTTTAAAATATCAATGGGCAGGGCACTAAGCATCGTAAGAGAAGAAGCTCCCTTGCCAAAATCATCCATTTCAATAATAAAGCCTGCTTCACGCAAAGCCCTAGTCATTTTAATAATCTGTTCCGGATTATCGGTATAGGCTGACTCTGTTATTTCCAAGTGCAGATATTCTTCACTTATGCCGTATTTTTTCAGCATATCCAGCAAGATCTGAACCAAATCATCATTATACAAATCTCTGCGGGAAAGGTTGATAGAAATAGCAAAAGGCTTTATTCCCATGTCTTTAAATGTTTTGAGAGCTTTCACTGCTTCTTCCCAAACATATCTGTCCATGGTAGTAATAAATCCGTTTTGATCAAAAATAGGGATAAAATCTGCCGGGCTCATAATTCCATTGTCTTTAGTCACCCATCTGACCAAGGCTTCTGCTCCGGCAATCTTATTAGTACGAAGATTATATTTAGGCTGAAGATAGAGTTTGAATTCTCCTTCCTCTAATGCCTTCCACATATTACTGCTAATTTGCTGTTTTAGCAATAGTTTCTTTTTGACTTTTTCATCATAAGACACATAAAAAGTAGAAAACTTATCTTTCAAACTTTCTACTGCAACAGTCGCACTATCAACCATGCTGGCTACAGGCAAAGTACGGTCCGTAACGTGATAAACCCCGAAACGCATAATAATATGCATATCAATGGGGAATTTATTGATTTCCTGATTCACTGCCGCAAAAATACTATCCGTATATTTTTTATGTTCCGCAAGAAGAATAAAGCTATCAGCCCCAATACGGCCGCACATAATTGTGTTTAACAGTTTATTGCGAGTTAACACTCCGGCTATATAACGTAATAAATTATCCCCCAGATTAAAATCATAAACCTCGTTAAAAAGCTTAAAGTCTTGAACATCTGTGGCCAGCAAATCAAAATCCTCATCCGGATGGTCTTTTAAATACAACTCCGCCCGAGTTATAAAATAGTCATTGCTATATACATCTGTCAAAACATCGTGTTCCATATTTTTCAGGGCAACAGCACCATCCCTGAGTTTAATAAGGTTATCTATCCTATGTTTCAAAGCTTGAGGATTGTATGGTTTCCTGATGAAATCTGTTGCCCCTGCTGATAAAGCTTTTATCTCACTTTGCTGATCAGCACTTTTGGTAACAACTAATACCGGAATGCTTGTCAAGCTCACATCTGCTTGCATCTTGTTTAAAAAAGCAAAACCATCCATGACAGGCATATTCAGATCAAGGACAATGATAGCAACTTCACTCTTTAGCTCATTTAGGACTTTCAATGCTTCTTGTCCATTGGCCGCTTGCAGAATATTATAGTCTTTATGCAGGACAGAATCCAGCATACGTCTTGTAACCGCACTATCTTCTACAATAAGCACATTTTTGAGCTTTGGCATGTTAATATCACTCCCTCGACCTGCTTTTTTATACCAATTTACTTGCAAACCATATTTCTGGTTATTTCTTCAAGACTGCCGGCACCACACATAGCCATAGTGTCTGCCAGTTCTGCCCCTAATTTTTCCGTGTAGGCAGCTATGCCTTCTTTACCGCCACCATAAGTAGCTACTACATAAGGTCTGGCAATCAAGACCGCATCTGCTCCCAAAGCTAGTGCTTTGAAAACATCTACACCACTGCGAATGCCGCCATCTACGAAAATTTTCATGGAACCGCCTACTGCTTCTACGATATCTTCCAGTACTTCGGCAGTGGCAGGTGATTGATCCAAGACACGACCGCCATGATTAGATACAACAATGGCAGCTGCTCCTGCTTTTTTAGCCTTTAAAGCACCTTTAACGCTCATAATTCCTTTAATAATAAAAGGTTTATCTGTCATAGCAATGATTTCTTGCATTTCTTCTACTGACTTGCTGCCGGCAGGAGGTACCATGTTCTTTAAAAACGGCAATCCTGCTGCATCAATATCCATAGCTACGGCAAAAGCTCCGGATTCTTTTACTAACGCCATTTTCTCTGCAATAGTATCTTTGTTCCAAGGTTTAATTGTAGGAATACCAATACCATCATTAGCTTTTATAGCAGCAGTAGCGCCTTTGACCACTTCAGGATTCTTACCGTCACCGGTAAAAGCTACTATGCCTGCTTCGTGACAGCCCGGAACTAAATCTGCATTGTAAGTAACATCGTTATATTTGTCAGAATAGTGCATAGCTACTGCTCCTACGGGACCGGCAAAGAACGGATATTTAAACTTTCTGCCGAATAGTTCCAAAGATGTGTCAGTAGTCTTTTTCTGGCACAAAGTATCCATCACGACTCTGACTTCCTGCCATTTATTATAGTTGCGAATAGCTGTATCACCTACACCCTTAGCACCGGGTCCCGGTATCATATTTTTGCAGGCCATTCCATTACAGATAGGACAAGCTTTGCATTTGCCCATACATTTTCTCGCATTCTCCATTACTTCACTAAAATCCATTTCTGTCCCCACCTATTCTTTTAAAGTTCCTCGACTCTGAGATAATCCCTCCTAGTTTCTCCTCGGGAAACAACTCAGAGTCGCAGTTGTCGTGCTCTTATGGCTACATACACCCGCGTTTTATTATCTACCACGGTTAAATCTGGCCAAAAACTCCGCAGTTCTGGGATTATTTGGCCTGTTGAACATAACCTCAGGGGTATCCTGTTCAGCAATAACACCTTTATCCAGAAAAATGATTTTACTGGAAACATCTCTGGCAAAAGCAATTTCATGTGTAACAATCAACATAGTCATACCTTGCTTAGCCAGCTTGCTGATAATATCCAGTACTTCTCCTACCATTTCAGAATCCAGTGCTGAAGTAGGTTCGTCCAGCAGCAATACTTTTGGTTCCAGAGCTAAAGCTCTGGCAATAGCTACTCTTTGTTTTTGCCCCCCTGATAATTGCTGAGGTCTGGCATTGACATAATCAACCATGCCTACCTCGCTTAAATATTTTTTAGCTTTTTCTTCAGCTGTTTTTTTATCTATGTGTTGTACTTTAATCTGACCTACTGTACAGTTTTCCAGTACATTCATATTATTAAACAGGTTAAAAGACTGAAATACCATACCGACCTTGGTTCTATACAAAGGTAAATCCTTAAATGTTTCCAGGACATTTTTGCCTTCGTAGTAAATATCTCCGGAAGTTGGCATTTCCAAAAAGTTTATACAACGAATCATGGTGGACTTGCCGCTGCCGGATTGTCCTATAATACTAATTACTTGACCGGTTTCCACGGTAAAATTAATACCTTTGAGAATTTCCCGCTTACCGAAAGATTTGTGCAAATTTCTTATTTCCAAGAGCGAAGTATTATTTTCCATGGTTACTTCCCTCCCTTTTTGGCCGTCACAGCAGAAAAATTCCCTGTGGGATCTGCTAACGGATCTGTTTCAATAAGCTGATATTCTCCGGAACCATCCATATGCTTTTCAATTTTTCGTAAAATACGAGAAGCTGTAAAAGTCATTACAAAGTAAATAGCACAAGTAATCGAAAATACTTCAAAATACCTGTAATATACCCCTGCTGCTGATTTAGAAGAAAAATACAATTCTGTAACAGAAATAACATTTAATACGGAGGTATCTTTGATATTAATAATCAGGTTATTACCAATCTGCGGCATAATGTTGCGCAAGGCCTGAGGTAAAATAACATTTTTCATGGCCTGAAAATGAGTCATACCAATAGCAACAGCTGCTTCCTTCTGTCCATCATCCACAGAAATGATGCCGCCTCTTACTGACTCTGCCATATAAGCACCGGTATTAACAGAAACTACCAAATAGCCGGCAAACATAGCTGACATATCCAGATGAAACATGCTCATGGAGCCATAATACACTACCATGGCCTGTACAATCATAGGTGTTCCCCTGAACACTTCCACATAGGCAGATAATAGCCATTTGATCACCTTCATGAGGCCCTTCTTAAAAGGACTGTCTCTGCGGTCTTCAGGGATAGTTTGGATAATACCTACTACCAGACCAATAATACAGCCAATAAATGTGCCTGCCAAAGCCAGTAGGAGCGTTGCCCCTGCCCCTTTAAGAAATAGGGCTCCGTATTTATCCAGCAAAAATATTACCCAACCTAGGAATGTTTCAGGTACTGCCATTAATCTCCCTCACTTTTTCGTTATATAACCACGTTATTTTGTACAGAATTTAAGCTTTTTTAGCTAATGGCTGCGCCTTGATAGCTTCGTCCATCATCTTTTTGAAGTCAGCTTCTGTCATAGTCTTTAACTTCTTATTCATAGCATCTATTAACTCTTTATTGCCTTTTTTAACGGCAATACCAATCTCTACGTCCTCTTTAGAAGCCTTAAAGCCTTTGTCCTTAGCCATATCCAATACCATCAAATCTTTATTGGCAAAAGCTGCAGCACTGGCTGTAGGAATATCAGTAACAACTAAATTGCATTTCCCGCTGGTCAAAGCCACAATCATGCCGGGAACATTATCAATGCCGGGCAGCTTATTAACGCCGGGAACTTGGTCAATAAGGGTATACCAGATAGTATTTAATTGAGATGTTGCCGTAGCACCTTTTAAGTCTGCCAAGCTTTTTGCTTTAGCTTGAGGAGAGTCTTTTCTTACCAGACCAACTACAGATGCATAATAATACGGTGAAGTAAAGTCAACCGTTTGTTTACGTTTGGAAGTAATACTCATACCGCAAATGGCCGCATCAATTTTGCCGGAAGCTACAGCAATGGGCAATCCGTCCCATTCAATCTTATGAATTTCCAGTTCTGCGCCGCAGGCTTTAGCCATTTCCTTCGCCATCATAACATCATAACCATAAGCGTATTCATTAGTGCCGGCAATTTTCACTGCTCCGTTGGCATCATTGGTTTGTGTCCAATTATATGGTGCATAACTGCATTCCATACCTACTTTTAAAACTTTTTTTGCCTTTGCTGCCGGTTTACTGCTCCCACAACCGCTAACAACCAGCATTCCTAAAGCCATAATTGTACATAGCATACCCATTAAAAACTTCCTACTATTTTTCATTCTGATTCCCCCTCATTTTTTTGATGGTAATTGTTAATGCCATACTTGCTTGTTATTATACCATAAATTTAGCCAAGGCAAACACTTCTTCTGCATTTATGCAAAAAGAATATACTGCTTTTTAACCAAGCAGTATACCCAAACGATAGACGAAGAATGTTACCAGCCAGGCTACACCTAACTGAAAGGCCGCAACAAATCCGGCAAACTTCCAACTGTCAGATTCCTTGCGAATAATAGCCAAAGCCGCCACACAAGGAATATACAGTAGGCAGAATACCATAAGGCAAAAGGCATTCAGCTTACCAAAACCTATGTTTTGGAGAGCCTGGGCAAAATTGCCCATTCCTTCCATTGACCCTGAATTAACTACCCCAAACAACACAGAACAACTGGAAACAACCACTTCTTTGGCAGAAATTCCTGCTATCAAAGCCACCACAATCTCCCAGAAACCTAAACCAATAGGTGCGAAAAAGGGCACAAATATCTTACCTAAATAAGCGCCAAAACTATTGGCAATATCCTTGGAATAACCCTGTGGTCCAAAGTTCAGCATTATCCAAATAACCAAAGTGGCCAGAAAAATCGTAGTTCCTGCTCTTACTAAATATTCTTTAACTTTTTCCCAAACATAAATGGCTACTGTTCTGTAATCAGGTTTTTTATATTCAGGCAGTTCAATCAGTAAATAATTGGTACTGCTTTTTTTATCCAGCATATGCAAAATAGCAGAAACAATAATAGCCACGGCAATACCAATCAGGTACATAGAATAAGCCACCAGCATGGCATCTTTAGGGAAAAACATTTCTGAGAAAAGAATATAGATAGTAAGTCTGGCATTACAGCTCATAAAAGGTGTTACCAGCATGACTTTCAATCGGTCTTTGGGATTTTCCAAAGCACGTGAGGCCATAATTGCGGGCACTGTACAGCCAAATCCCAAAAGCATGGGAATAAAAGCTCTGCCGCTAAGTCCCATCTTACTCATGATTCCTTCCATGATATATGCGACTCTGGCCATATACCCACTATCTTCCAATAGTGCCAAGCAGACAAACAGGATTAAAATATTGGGCAGGAAAGTAATAATAGTACCTACTCCTCCGATAATGCCATCCACGAGCAACGATATAAGCATTTCATTGGCGCTTACTGCTTTTAGGCCCACCTGAGTAAGATCGGTCAAATATCCTATACCAAACTGCAGATAGCTTTTTAGCCAGTCTCCCAGGGTAAATGTCAGGAAAAAGATTAAAGCCATTATTCCTAAGAAAATAGGAATACTCCAAATATTGCTGGTAAGCACCTTATCTACTCGTTCTGTGAAAACATCCTGCCGGTCTTTATGAATAACAACTTCATCGATAATTTCCGTGATAAAATCATACTTTTGATTGATAATATCAGATTCATAGCTTCTGTTTAGTATTTCCGGCAAATCCACCGGATATTTTTCTGTTACTTCCTTATCTTGTTCCAAAAGTTTTAAAGCATGCCACCGATAATTATCCATGGCTGGATATTTATTTTCTAAGCGATCAGTAATTATATCTATTTTATCTTCAATATCGTCTGAATAAACCATGGCATACTCTAAATGATGGTTATGCATATGATGTGTTGATGCCTTGTGGTTATGAACCAATCTATCAGGTGTTACATGACCTTTGTGATGTTCAGCTGTATGCAGCAAAACATCAAGGCCCATCCGCTCTCTGGCAGATACAGCCACGGTAGGAATACCCAACATTTCCGGCAGACGGTGCAAGTCTATTTCCATGCCTCTTTTATACACTATATCCATCATATTTAATGCCAAGACAACCGGTTTACCCAGTTCCAGCAACTGCAGCGTAAGATACAAACTGCGTTCCAAGGCAGAGGCATCCACAACGTTAATAATAACATCCACGTCATCACTTAAGATAAAGTTTCTGGACACAGTTTCTTCCATTGTATAAGAAGTCAAGCTATATGTACCCGGTAAATCAACCAGGTGAATATTCATATTGTGGGCTCTAATAGCCCCCTCAACTTTTTCAACCGTAACGCCGGGCCAGTTTGCTACTTTTAATTTGGCACCGGTATATGCATTAAACAAGGTGGTTTTCCCGCAATTAGGATTACCTATAAAACCTATAGTTAAATCAGTGCTCATTATGCCGGCCTCACTTCAATATTTTTTGTAATGTTATAGCCTAAAGCAAATCTAGTTCCCCGTAGTCTGATTATTAATATACCTTTACCTTTTCTGTTTATAACAGAAATTGATGTATTATTAGTCATACCCAGCGCCTCTAACCGGCGTTCCATTTGAAAAGGCAGATTAATCTTTTCCACAATGCAGTTCTGTCCTATGGTGGCATCTTTTAGAAGCATTTCTGTTTCCCCCTATTAATGTTCTCATTCTCATTGTAGTAATCTTTCTGCCATAAGTAAAGCTCTTTGCTCAATCCCTTGGCATTGCAAAATACTTTGAGGAGCATTGGCGGTCTCCACCAAAGCAAATTTCCCCGGTAAAATAAAGTTTTTATTGCAATTCATAGCATCAATTATTTGCTCGGCTACAATGTCACCGCCGCTATAGCCTGACACTACCAGGGCGAAAATTTTCTTATGAGCAAACATTGCAAACTTTTTGCGAAACAAAGCTGTTAAACGATTAATAAAAGCAGTGAGATTAGCACTGACTGCATCGTTGTAATTGGGGCACAAAAGCACTATATCGTCACTATGAGAAATCGCAGGATAAACTTTTTCTACAATAACTCCCCCATAAAAACAGCTGCCCTGTTCTCCAAAGTGCAGACAAGTTTCATAATTGCAGCCTCGGCAATCTATAACCTCTCCGTTCCGCAAAGAGATTTCTTCAATTTCCGCTTTGTCACCTATTTGCTTTTTTACTAAATTCCACAAAAGAATGGTATTGGATGTTTTATAAATACTGGCATGAATAACTGCAATTTTTTTCTTGGGTCTTTTGTCATTTATTTTTGGGAGTTCACTGGCTGTTGCAGAAAAAGCAACTAGTTTCTCCACCAAATCTTTAACAGCTTTTTGATAAGCCGCCATGTTATCCAGTCCCTGTAGCTGAGCTCGGATGGTAAAATTGTAAAGAGAACCGGTAGCTTCAATCAGTGGCTGTCCCGGAAAAGCACAGCCTGCCCGATTAGCGACAAAAATCAATTCCCGTCCTATTTTTTTCGTAAACAACTCTCCTGAGCCATCAACTACCACAACACCTGTGCACTCAACCAGACAATCAGGATTATTTAAGAAACAATTCAGCCAGTCTATATAAGCAGCATTTAAAGCACCGGTTCCCAGGGAAACAGCAAAAATAAATTTTGTTTCTTTCCGAACCTGAGCCGGTTGCTGCAGCCAGGCAGTAAAGTCCGGTACCCTTTCCATGGTTGTATATTTCTTATTGTTCAAGGCCTCGGTCAGGACAATTTTCATTCGCTCTGAACCGGGTGCTTCCTGCCAGCCTATTTTTACCAAAGTTAACATTCAAACACCTTCTTAGATAAGCTTACCCAAATTCACATAGGCATGTTCCAATCTCTGAAACAATTTCTCACAAACTTCGGCATTTTCGTACACAATTCCCTGAGTCGTAAGTTTGTTTCTCACCCCAAAATAAGCACCTTTATTCTCATTTCCCATATATACCGAGCCATAGTGCCATGCCCCGCGCAAAGTCAGCAGGATTGATATGGCAGCCGAAGACATGGCCGGGGCAATATACGGCTTGTAACCCAGGTCTCTGACTGCTACATTGGCATGTACAGTTAAATCCGTAAGTTGGCAGGAATAACTGTCATTGTAATTTCTGAGACTGTCGGCAATAACTAAATCTTCCCCATGAGGACCAAAAGCTCTGCCTTCTGTTAGATAATGGAGCAAAGCAGGATCTTGTTCGGCATAATAGCAAGCTCTGGCATTCATGACCCCAAGACCATATCCCTGCACCTGCGAAGGCTTTAGTCCTGCATCCAGAAAAAATGCTTTAGCCAAAGGGTCCACCGGATCTGCTACCTCACAAATTAAGCCCTTATAGGAAGCTTTTTTAGCCAGTTGGGCGAAATGTGCTACTAAGCTTCGATTAGCAGCCAGCTGAGCCATTCTTACGTCTCCCTGAGCACCTAAAGGCGGTACTCCTTTACTGGCACAAAAGATAAAAACATCACAGTCAAACAGCTTGTCTTCTGCAACAATGTGCACAGCAGGCAGCTGCGGCATGCTGCTGTCCTGCCAATCAGCAAAGGGATATCTGATCTGATTGATTTCCAGTTGTAATCTCTCCAAATTTTTAGTATTAATATCACAAATCCCGATGGAGCTAATAACATCCCAGCCTAAAAGTCTGAGACCTATCAGCATCGTAGTTCCCACGTCTCCCAAGGCCAGAATATTTACCCTGTATTTTTTCTTGAGTAAAGGGGAATAATCTAAAGGCAATGATGCAGTGATTCCTAAACTTTTAGGCAGGTCACTGATTTTATATTGTTTTTCCACGGAAACATCTCCTTTGCATAATGCATTACACAAGCTTATCTCCTTCGCCCCATTGGAGACGAATAAGCCTTTCAATATCATTTTCGATAAAACGGACCGGATCCATATTTTCATCGAACTTCACACCTACATCAATATCCGGAATACGGGGATAGGTAAATACTTCTCCCAAACGTTTCAAAGTCAGGCGCTTTTCATAAATCTCCTGATAAACATCCTGTAAAGTACGCATAATATAAGCGGCATTTTGCAGGCATGTCATGGAATATAGGAAAATCGCTTTATTGTTATTCTTGCCAATAAAGGCCGGATTCACATAAGGAAGGATAAAATTAATTGTAGGATTGCTGTCATAGCCACTGTAATTATGCGCATTGTCAATGCCGTCTCCACCGATAAATGGATAGCAGTCCCTTTCATTCATCCAGGCTTCTAACGTGGGCAAAAAGTATGCACACTCTGCGGTAATATGTTTTTCTGCTAAAAAGTCCATGGCCTGGCCGGTCATAACACCAACTAAAACCTCTTTGACTTCCACATTGTTTTTTTCCAGATAAGGAATCAGTATACGCATTCTATGACCCTTATGAAGCAGATCATCAATTAATATAACCGGCATGGCAAATGATTTAATGGTCTTTACCTGATTATCAACGGTTGAATAATTGTGGGTTTGAGAAATAGTAAAACCCTTTACTGCCCTATTAAAGTATTTATCAATATGCAACGCTTTCGTAACTGTATTAAGCACAGAAACATCACTTAAAGCTTTACCGAAAGGCACGCACATGTAAGGTCCCCGCTCTTTGCCAGTATCACTTACCAAAGAAACGCCGTTAATATCTGCCATCATACGAATAATTTTGTTATGAATGGCACTAGTATTAAAGCTTAAAAGAAGTTTACCGGGATAGATTTTATTCAAAGCCGCCAGCAAATTATTATGAGCTCTGGCAAAAGCTTTCTGCACCCGCCAATCCTTATTGAAAGGATTTTTCAGCACAGTTTCCGCATCCCGGAAAATAACCACGGGAGATTTCATATTAACTGCATACAAAGGGTATTTGGCCTTAGGTGGAGCAATATTAATAAATCCTTGTCTTTCCAGTGCTTTGATAATCGGACCATTGTAACCGGCCGGATCCACCGGGTGATAAACAGCATAGCTGTAATCTCTGGCAATAAGTTCCGTCAAAAGTTCCGTAATAACAATTTGGCTCACATTAGCAATATCGGAACTATCGTCTGCATAAATAAAACCAATAGAAGCAATGCTGCCATCGGCCGCATCACGAATATGTGCCGCCACATAAGAATCTTCAAACTCGTCCAAAAGTTGTCTGGTTCCTACTCCATGGACAGCTCCGTACCCAATCATGGCTTTTCTTTTTCCTGCATCATCAATATAGAGGGTCCAAACATTTTTTCTTTCAATATAGTCATCCAGAACCCCTGCCTGATACCCCATATCCAACAGTTTGCCGCTAAAAGGCCACAGGCTTTCTGCTCCTCTGGGTTTAAAAGCACCGATATCAATTTCCAAGGATTCCAAAACCTGTTTGTAGGCAGGTTCACGTAAATACAAATTATGATTATAAATAAAGTTCTGAGCTACCGCATCAATTAAATTGGAAATATCCAAATTCAAGTCAATGTTATCACGAATTTTCGTTGAGCTGATGCCTTCAAATTCTTTCTCAAGAGATAATTTTATTAGTTTGCCCTTAATGGTCTTTTCTGCCTCAGGCATCTTAGCATCGGATTCTTCCTGTCCCGGCCGTACAAAAGCAATATGATTAACCATTTGAATAGAATCAGAAGTTAATGGTTCCCTGTAAGCTGAGGCATTTTCAATAACATCCATGCCTACGCCCAAATATAATTCTTTATCAGCAAAAATGTCTTTTAATTTTTTTACATCAAGAGGATTAGCAATATTAATAGGAATATCATCAGGGAAAGGATAAATATTTTCTTCGTTAGCTACAGACATATTCATAATCTTCCGGCGCATAAGTCTGGGCTGGGTATGCTTGGACCAGGAAAATTCATCCAAAGCTAAATACACATCAAATCCCATATCCCTGATTTTTTGTGCCACAGCTTTATGTCCTAAGCTAAATGGGTCAAAAGTCCCGGGATAGAAACAGATTTTGTTTCTCTGAAGAAATTGAAATTCTCCTTGAGCAAATTGGTGCTGACTGATATAACGATAAATATGGTTCAAGACAGCTGCATTACTATAGAATTCCAAATTTCCTTCCTGATTTTCCGTTAGCATGATAAAGAGCTTTTTGTAGCAATGAATAAACAGAAAATCTTTTTGTTCCATAGTCATAATACAACTGTTGAAAATAAATCTGCCAATATCCCACAAAGCATCTCTGCTCAGTTCCTTATCATAATGAGCATATGCCCTGATCATAATATAGAGAAGTCGCAATTGGCGTTTTTCGTTAGCATCTTTAGGTTCTGCAAATTCTTTGGTAAAATCTGCAAAATTTTCCAAAACTACACCTACGGTATTTACCATTGAGGCTGCCAAAGGAATATTAGCCGTAAGAATCTGTTCCGACATGGTATTGATAAATTCATCAAATTCCTGCGGTGGCAATTTCAATATCATGCGGCCCAAATATTCCGGCACATATTCGGCTATTTGCGGATCTCCGATTTTTAAACCGTTAAACAATTCAACGGCCAATTCATTACGCTGGGCATAAGTCATACCCGAAGAAATGCTGAGGAGTCCTTCACCTGCTCTTCTCCGTACATAAATTGACTCGCTGCCTTTAAGCAAATTAATTAAATGCATTCCCAAATGCATGATACTGCCGGGAGCGCTTTTTTCGTCCACGTAATGAAGCATCAAGGCAATATTGGTTACCTTAATCACCCAATGGGTGCTCATCTTTAAATCAACCAGAAAGAGACCACCCTCTGTGGCCGAAAAAAATTCCTGTTTGGGTGGCATATGCAGTTCCTGCAGGATGTCACTGTAATATGTTTCTTCGTTATAATCTTCGAATAATTTTCTTTGGGCATTAATTGCTGCTACCCGAATATTTTGTTCCGTTGAAGCTCTGCCTGCCCTAATAAAGTTTTCTGCAGTCTGTAAAAACTTTGCATCCTTCTGATAAATATTTCCCATATCAATCAGAGCCGTAGACAAAATAATATACTGTTCCGCACTATAATCAGTTCTGGCATAATACTTATCCATTGCTTCAAGATACTGACCCAATTTCCCTTTAGTGCAGCCCTTAAGAACTGCACTGATAAAATCACTGAGGCAATAACCAATCCATAGCTTATGCTGTTCTGTATAATGTCTGTTGGGATACATTATCATATCTAAATATTGAGCGAAAACGGACAGACTATTAACATGTTTGCGGGGCAAAACAACTCCCTCAGGCAATTCTTTTGTATATTTATCATCAAAATTAGCAACAATACGCCCCATTAAAGCAGCTGCACTGCGCCTGATATCTCCTTCTTTGCTGGATAACAGCTCATAAAGGAACTGGAGTATCAAGGCCTCCTGCCGCTCAGTCATATAGGTAGAATATTCACTGAAAATACCTATATAGGTCCGCACATTCTTCCAAAGCCGTTCGCTTCGCGCCGCCTCTATTAAATTGCTGAACGCATCATCATTAAGAAAAATATTCATTAAGTGAATATTGTGATTGATAGCCATAAATTTAAGCTGGTCAATAACTTTGTTCCCTTCCAGAAGAACCTTATCACGATGAATTGGTTTAAGAGGCTGGGAAGGCTCCAGGGCAAAGTCTTTGGGCAGCTCCGTTACTACCCCCAACTCCTGCATATATCTTTCAAAGTCAGCCAGTTTGGCATATACTTTCTGATAACGCTGAGTTTTAGCTGTGTCAACATTATCAAGTTTGCTGAGAATGACATTAAAAGCCTCTGCCAAAGTATTAAAATGCACTACTTCCCAGCCTTTAACATCTCTGCTGCTCTTCACTCGAAAATCTGCATAAATCAAAAGCAGTGATTCTACCGATAAATTTTCCAGCTCCAAATCCCAGACAGAATGATTGGCCGCAATATGACCAATAGCATTAAGATCTACCCGCTGACAGAAATTCCCTGTATAGTAATAATGAAGATAAGGAACTCGTTTTCCCTCTTTTTTCTTGCAACCGTATTTACCAATATCATGGCAGAGAGCCGCCCCTGAAATTAGGGCCAAATCAATGGGTACTTTCAGTTTACTTAGTTGTCTGGCCATAAACATGGCAACATAATGAACCCCACCCACATGACCAAGAGTATTAAATGGTGTAATATCAATTCCCAGACGCATAAACACATAAAAATAACGGTCTTTAAGCCATTTTTTCATATGCAGATATTCTCTGGTATAACCCTTATTAAGGACTTCCGTATCACTTAAAAGCACCATTTCTTTAGTAGGGTCAAAAGCTAAAGTCATAGCTTCATAATCGTAGATACTTTGCAGCACCTGCAAAAGCTCCATGCGGCCTGTCCGATACTTATCTTCAGCTTCCGGAGATATTGTTTCTCTTGTTTCATCCGTCAAATTTTCTTCCGGAGGAAACAATAATCCCAATATGTAGTTATAGCAATGAAGCAGCCAGCCCTCTTGGGGTGCATCTGCAAGTTCAGGCAAAT
>Ga0160425_1001773_pt1 | contig 19193 bp, 8 predicted proteins | sample BioMet8_FD_108193 | JGI IMG/M metagenome (GOLD analysis project Ga0160425, IMG submission 108193) | Microbial communities from bioreactor (seeded with sewage sludge) at Lawrence Berkeley National Lab, California, USA - Biofuel... | ecosystem: Engineered > Bioreactor > Anaerobic > Unclassified ...
CTTGAAGATCATAGGTGGACCAGCATCACAATTACTTGCCAGCCGCACTGCCCGGGCTTTAGGGATAGAGCCTGTACTTTCCGAGTTTAATCGATTTCCTGATGGGGAACTTTATCTCCGAATAGCAGAAGATATCGAAAACGAGCGTGTAACCCTTATTCAGAGTACGCCCACTGATTCTGATCTTGTTTCCTTGCTCCAGCTTATCGATGCCTGTGAAGGAGCAAAAGAACTCAATGTCGTGATCCCTTACATGGGATATGCCAGACAGGACAAGAAATTCAAGCCCGGAGAGCCGATAAGTGCCCGTGCAATTGCCCGCTGTATAAGGGCTGACCGTGTCTTTACGATAAACATCCACGAAAAAAGTGTGCTTGAACATTTTCCTGGCTCTGCGGAAAACCTTGACGCAGCTAAACTTGTCGGGGACTATATTGCAGGGCTTAACCTGGAAAATCCACTTCTGCTTGCTCCGGATTCGGGAGCTGAAGGGCTTGTAAAGCGCGTCTCGTTAGGTCTGGGCTTTGATTACGATCACCTGGAGAAAACAAGGCTCAGCGGGGACACAGTTGTAATCAAGACAAAGAATCTCGATGTAACAGGCAGGAATGTTGTCCTTGTAGACGATATGATTGCAACAGGCGGGACAATGGCGGAATCTATCAAAATGCTCAGATCTCAGGGAGCTGCAGATGTTTACATTGCCTGTGTACATCCAGTACTTGCAAGGAACGCAGCTTTAAGGCTCTTCAATGCGGGCGTAAAAGATATTCTCGGAACCGACACCCTTGAAAGAGCAGAGAGCAGGCTGAGCGTTGCTCCCCTTATTGCAGATGCCCTTAAGGGACTCTGATTAAAATAGTTTAATTTTATTACCGTTAACTATTTTTTATGTTCTGTTGTTTTTAGTACTATGACTCTTCCAGAAGTCTGTCCACTTGATGAAAGTCAGACATGTAAAGGGCGGGAGTGTCACCTCTTCTGCCTTGAATGGAGAACAAGAGAACCCACCTGCCTTATAGGCTACAGTATAACAAGTAAAATTAAATCCGGAAAAGCTGACCGTAACAGGGATACCTATGCTGAAGATACTTTCCGAAAACTAGGGCGGCAGCCGCTTTCTAAGAGAAATAATGTCTCTAATAAAGGAGACTGGACCCCTTCAAGGCTCACAAAAAGACCTCAGGAAAAACCTGTTGAAAGAAATGAAAGGAGTACGTCTAAGAGCCGGTACTTCCAGGACACAACTGTAAAGAATCCTGACCTGAATCCTGAGGAAAAACCTGAGGAAAAACCTGAAGAAAGGCAAAGATATGCTCCAAGCGATACTGAGAAAGTCTCTATAAGGCTGGAACCCGGATTGAAAACTGAGCTGGCTGAACAGAATTCGGTTATATATGCAAACAATCAGCCAAAAGTAAATGAAAAGTCAAAGGCCCCGGAAAAAGTCATTTCAAGAGATAAGCATACGACAATCTTTGCACCTTCTGATTCCAATAAAAAAGATACCTCTTGCCCGCCAGGGAGAGAAGAAAAAGCAGAAAAGTCCCCTGAAAACAGGGAAAAACGCAAAAAGCTTGATAAAGCGATGGAGATAGACCTTCCTGATACTTCCGAAGATGATTTCTGGAGTTAACTGTTTTCAGCCCGAAAATGGCTGTTTTTCGCTCAACCGTTGACCCACAATCGTTGACCCACAATCGTTGCGCCAGTTAATCACGCTGTCATAGCGTTTTAGATTTAGCAGTAATTTTCGCTCAAGCCTTTTTTGAAAAGGCTTGGCAGTTAACCGCCCCCCAGCTCAAAGAAATAGCTCAGACATACAGGCAGAAGTTCCGGAAAGGGGTTCTTACCCTTGAAGAAAAAAATTATTATCTTTACTCCGGCGTTCCTGAAGTGAATTTGCTTGATTCCTTTATGAAACCGATTGTTCATGGTTTTAAGACATTGGGTTTAAAGATGTTGAATGATTATAATCCATGAATATAGAAGGAATTATGAGGAAATCAACTATACGTCTGAGAGAGAATTTTGATATCTTAAGATTCTCATTTTTTGTGCCGTTTAACTATGCGCTGCTTAACTTATGCTGCTTAACTTATGCTGCTTAACTTATGCTGCTTAACTTATGCTGCTTAACTTATGCTGCTTAACTTATGTTGCTTAACTTATGTTGCTTAACTTATGTTGCTTAACTTATGTTGCTTAACTTATGCTGCTAAACTTATGCTGCTAACTTTTATTTTGCATGCTCGGGAAGGAAACAAAAAAGGATATGATGATTCAGGATGGACCGCCAGACATACCAGACAATCTACAGCTCACTGCATGACTTTAAAGATGTTTTTCGACTTTCGGAGGAATATTCCAAACCCGTAGGTGTGCTTGCAACAATTCTCAATCAGAAAGTCGTGAAAAAGACTCGGTTCAAACACAGGAAAGTTTATTCAAGAGAATCTGAACTTTTTTTAAAATGGAAACAGGGACGCACTATTCTTGACCTTGCGGAATACACAGGCTTTCCTCCAACCCTTATGGCATCCCTTATTATGAAAAATTGTCAAATTTCCAAGAAAAGTATAAACTGGCTCTTCAAAAATGTGGATTTAATCGAAAACCGCCGTCTTCAAAAAGAAGTCAAAAAAGCTCTTGATGTCGATCACTTCTTTTCTCCTCATGCCCATGAGATGCAGTGTAAGAAAGGAGAGATGGGAGAAGCACTTATCCAGAAATGGCTCGATGATAGGGAAATTTCGTATTGCACCGAAGCAGACATTCGGGCCAAGGGAGAAGGCAAGACTCCTGATTTTGTCCTGGAAAATCCTGTATGTGTAGACAATCTTATGGTCAACTGGATTGAAAGCAAAGCGCTTTTTGGAGATGAGTTCGAGCATGAACATTATTCAAAGAAACAATTTCGGGAATATGCAGAGATTTTCGGAGAAGGTATGGTTGTCTACTGGTACGGGTATCTCGAAGATCTCCCTGCCGAGGGCTATCTTGTAAAAAACTACAGCTTTTTTGAAGAATATCAAGAGGATATTGACGAGCTATTTAATTATCTAGTATACTGGTGAATCTCAAGCCTTTTCAAAAAACTGCTTGCCCGCAAGCCTTTTAAAAAAAGGCTTGAGCGAAAACCCAAGCAACATTTGTTGAGTTTAAGAAACTTGGCCCCAAACCCTATCGGCGTGATAAACCGGCGCAACGGTTTTATTAAAGTTTTGCAATAGACGACATATTGGTAATAGGGTCTTTTTCTACCTGGAAAACGTGGTCTGCAGAATCTATTAGGGATTCATCATGGGATACCACAATAATCTGGCCTACACCTATGCCGCGCATCATGTCTATGAGTTTCAAAAGCTGGTTTATATGCCCACGGTCCAGGAAAACCGTAGGCTCGTCAAGGATCATGGGGGGGAGCCCGTCTGCTCTATCTCCACCAAAACCCATGGCAAGAAGCCTGTAGATCGCACAGCGCAGGACGAGGTTAAAGATTGCACGTTCTCCCCCGCTAAGGAGTTTTGGTTCAAGGGGAGTGCCGTCTTTTCTGTAAACAGTCAGGTTATATTCAGGGTCAAGTTCGATATGGGAATAGGCATTATTTGTGTACATAAAGCTGAACATTTCATTCAAAAGGGTAGAAAGAGCTCCTATGTTTTTCGTCCGCATATCAGCCCGAACGCGCATATACATGCTCTCAAGCTCCTCGGCGTTGCTGTATACGGCTTCGAGGTATTGCTGCCTGTTCTCAAGAGCTTTGAGTTCTTCTTTCAGCTCATTGCGACGTTTTAGACTATTCTCGACCATACCGACTTCTTTTAAGAGCGCATCTTTGGCAGCCGTTATTTGCCGGATTTTTTCAGTAAGATTTGCCTGATACGCTTCAAGCTGGGCACGCTGTGACTGAAGGTCTTCGAACCTGCTTCCCTGCAGCTTTCCTTCAAGCTGTTTTACCCGTTCGTTTCTTTCAAGGATTTCCCGGTCAAAGAAGCCTACTTTTTCGGCAAGGTTCCTGATTGAAGCCTCAAGCTCTGAGATTTTGTGCTTAACGTTATCCATCTGGATCAGGTTTGCCCCGAGTTTTTTTGTCTTCAAGAGACGCTTTGCACTCTCTTCATAGGTTTCTTTTACCGCGGCTTCTTTTTTCCGCAGGGTTTCAAGCTCAACTCCCAGGGTTTTGAGTTTTTCCTTTTCCTGAGTTTCCCGCTCGGCAAGCACTTTTAGTTTCTCATTGAGCTCTTCAAGCCTCTGCCCGTAATTTTCGATCAGTGCCAGGGAAGTCCTGATTTTCCCGTTCAGGCTTTCTCTTTCAGAGGTGTTTTCGGCAAGCTTTTTCTCAAAGGCTTTTGCCTCTCGAAGTACTCTTTCACTCTCACCATGGGCTTTTTGAGCCGCTGCTTCCCATCCCTGAAGAGCTTTAATGTCAGGAAGAAGCTTACCCATCTTTGTCTCAAGTTCTTCCTTTTGTTTATTAAGGCCTTCAAGTTTAAGGGAATCTTCCTCGGTTCGGGTTTTGTGGATCTCTATCCTTTCTTGCAGGTCTTTTGCCTTATTTTTGAGTCTTTCGGTTTCCATGTCGTAATCCGAAATCCGCTTCTCCAGCTTTTTTGCATCCTTAAGCCGATTGAGTTTTTTCTCGACTTCAGCCTGCTGGAGCTTTATATCGAGAAGTTCTGCTGCAAGCTTTTCTCTCTTCTGTTCGGATTCCCCGGTTGTGCATGCGATTTCAGAGCCTTTAAGATCCTGCCCGCATGTAGGGCATTTTCCTTCGGCAAGTAGCTGCCGGTTTTTACGGATAACTTTATCAAGTTCCCTGAGAGTAGCTTCAAGCTCTTTTTCCCGCCCATGCAATCTGTTTTTGTTTTCCAGCAGAAGTTCACTGAGATACTCCAGGTCCTCTAGCTGTTCTCCGGTAAAGCCAAGACCCTTTAACCCTGCAGAAGCTTCGGATTTTTGCTCCTGGACTTCCAGAACTGCCTTTTCATTTTCCCTGAGCTCCTCTTCAAGAATTTCAATCTCTGTTTTACTTTTCCGAACTGCGACCCTGGCATTTTGAAGTTCCTTATCGAGTGTGAGAAGATTTATGTCTCCGGTTTCTTTTTCCTTGAAAGCGAGCGCAAGTTTTGTCGAGGCTTCGTTTTTTCGTTCACGCAGAAGGCTTTCTTTTTCTTCGAGCTCATTTATAAATAAAGGAATCTCATAAGTGTCCGTGAAGCCTGTAGTCTCTTTTGCAGTTTCTTTTAACTTTTTATTCTCATCCTCGATTCTCAGTATATTTTTCCTATTTCCTTCAATTTCCCGGTTTGTAGACCCGATATCCTCCCTGCACTGGATCAAAGTCTGTTCGGTCTCAGCCTTTTCGTTTTCAAGGTCGTGCAGAGCTTGAGTATGAACCTCTTCTTCCCTGAGTAGAAGAGCAAGTTCTTTTGAGATTGCGTTTACCTTTTCTCTGGCAAGAAATTCCTCTTTTTCCTGCTGCAGGCTCAGAGCCTCAATCTCAAGATCTCCAAAACCGCATTTTTCTCGAATAAGATTATTTTCTTCTTCCAGTCTGAGCAGAGCTTGCCTTTGTTCACGGGATTCTCCTGCGAGGTTTTCTTTTTCCCGGATACAGCCAGCCTTGTCTTCCTGAGATTTAGCCAGGGCCTGCTTCAGAGCCTGGATTTCCTGGAGACGTTCCCTGTGCTCTGTGATCATAAGGTCGAGTTTTTCTTTCTGGGCGGCTGCAGTCTCTTTATTTTCATTAAATTTTTTTAAGATAGCATCGTTTTCCTTTATCTTCTGCCTGAGCCCATTCAAAACGGCATGCGGTTCTGTACTTTCAATTCCCTCAATTTCAGATTTTACGCTCGAAAGGCTGTTACCTGTGTCCCTTTGAAGCCTTTTTACAGCCGTTTTTGCGCTTCCTGCTCTTTCCCTGTATTCTTCGAGCTTTCCAAGCTGCAGCAGGCCGTCGATCATTCGCTGCCTGTCTTTTGGTTTTGCATTAATGAGTACATCAATTTCGCCCTGCCTGATGTAAGCACAGTTCCTGTATGCATCTTCGTCCATATTCAGAAGAGAACAGACCTCTTCGTAAGTCCGTGTAGCCTGATCGACAATACTTTCCCCGTCGGCATAGAGCACGCATTTCGAATTCGAAGCGTTCTCACTTTTAGAAGAATACCTGAAAGCCTGTTCTATAAGGTAGTCCTGCCCTAAATGCTCAAAACCCAGGTTTATTTTCGCATTTTCAGCCCCTTTGAAGATTACATCTGCAAGCACAAAGTCCTTTGAAAGAATTTTGCTCCCAAAAAGCCCCATAAAACATGCTTCAAGCAGGCTGGACTTCCCGCTCCCGTTCACCCCGGAAATGACTGTAACTCCATCTTCAAATGTAAAATCCAGTTTTTTATAACTCCGGATGTTTTCAATATGCAGGTTTTTGAGTTTCACAGGTAATCACCAAGGTTATACTGTCGAGGTACAGCAGCCTTTCTCCGTCCTTTTTTTGGTCCGGCTGTCCCCGTTTTTTCACTTAGCTCTGTAGCCATGGCAGGTTCCTCTTCAGGCAGTTTTTTAGCTTTGTCTGTTTTTTCCTTTACAGGTTTGCCTTTAACCCCGGGCTCAGAACGCTTTCTACTCTTCTTCTCAGGTTTACTTTCAGGAAATTCACTTTCCGGGTTATTTTGAGGTTCGTTTTCAAGATTACTTTCGGCTCGACGTTTAGATTTACCTTCAGATTTACCTTCAGATTTAATTTCAGGTTTAATTTCAGGTTTAATTTCAGGTTTAATTTCAGGTTTAATTTCAGGTTTAATTTCAGGTTTAATTTCAGGTTTAATTTCAGGTTTAATTTCAGATTCACTTTCAAGTTCGGTTTCAGTTTTATTTTCAGATTTAACTTTAGGTTTACTTTCCGCTCGGCTTTTAGGTTTAATTTCAGGTTTACTTTCAGGTTTACTTTCGGCTTGAATTTCAGGTTCGCTATCTTTGTCTGTCCTGAACTCGGTTTCAGCCTCTTGAGTTTTTCCTGAAGTCCTGGAAGTTTCCTGCGGAATATCCGATTTGGGTGGCACTATAAGTTTACTGGCCGGCTCTGTTGATCTTGAATCAGGCGGCTTCAAAAGCTCCAAATCAGATGAACACTGAGAGTTTGATGCTGGTAATTCGGAACTATCGGGACTCACGGCTGAAATCTCAGTACTTTTTGATGTCTCAGTACTCTTTGATGTCTCAATGTCCTTTGATGTCTCAGTGCTCTTTGATGTCTCAATGCTTTTTGATGTCTCAGTGCTCTTTGATGTCTCAATGCTTTTTGATGTCTCAGTACTCTTTTTAGTACCATTTTTTTCAGCATTCTTAATTCGGTCTGAAGTCCTCAGAATTCCTGAAAGTTCAGTAATTTCAAGCTTGTCGGAAACTATTCCCTCTGACCCGTTTTTACCAACAAACCCAGCCTCTCCTACAGTATCAGGGTTTATTTCTTCAAATTCCAGAAGTTTGGGAGTGATGGCAGAACTTGCAGCGCTGGGAATGTCAGCAGAACCATCGGAACCGGAAGAATTGGCGTGAATCTCTATCCTGAAATCAGGGTTTTTGAAGTCCGTAGCTTTAGCTTCAATAAGTTTCGAGAGGCGGTCCTCGGTTTCTTCGTCTACCCTTGACTTTGAGATATCAGTGCTCCGGACAATTTCATCAATAATCAGCCCGCCGTCATTTAAGTTCATTTTCCGGATCTCGCTTGCAACGGCATGGTCAGGATCAGAAAATGTTACCGTTAAGACTTCCTCCGGGAAGGACTCTTTTGCCCTCCGGTCTATAAAATTTGACACAAGAGCTCCTTTTTTAAGCAGGTATTCCTCAAGTTCGCTCTGTGACAGGACTGCCCCCGAATCTCCGAAAATTTCCAGAAATGTTACGGATTCAGGGATATCTTCCAGATATTCATCTACTTTAGAAAATATCTGTTCATAGGGCTTATCTTCCCCTTTCAAATCTACTCGAATGGAAAGGAATCTCCGGGTTGGAATCGTGCGTTTGCTAATTTCAAGTCCTTTTTCGGAAAGAGTGATAATATTATAGGAACGAGCTTCTTTTTCGGACAGACTGTTCCGTTCCGTACTGCCAGGGTAAGTAATCCAGGTCTCGCCGGTTTTATTTTTGAGTATTGAATGTTCATGGTAGTCGCCAAGAAGAACTGCATCAACCTTGAAAGGAAGGTTTTCAAGCACCTCATCACAGTCCCATTCCGCATATGGAAATGGATTCATAATCTGGTGCATCACAAGCAGTTTCCAGCCGTTTTCCGCAGGGGAGGAAGGGATAGAAGGGATAGAAGAGATGGAAGGAGTAGAAGGGCTGGATAAAGTAGAAGAGGCAGAAGAGGCGGAAGGAGTAGATGGGTTGGGAGGAGTTGAAGACATGGACGAAATGGAAGAAGTGGAAGGGTTTGAAGAAGCGGAAGGGTTTGAAGAAGTAGAATCAGTGGAATCAGTGGAAGAAGTAGAAGAAGTGGAAGAGCTGGAACTGTCAGGAGAGTCCGTTGCTTCAAACCCTGAATAGTCGAATATAGGAATTTTTGATTTCGGGACACTGTCGATCCCGTAGATGGCTGCATTACCTACAATTAGAGGTTTTTTTCCGAGCCTTGCCGCAAGTCCCATTTCCTCAAAAAGGTCGAGCCACTGTGTATTCTGCTTACTCTCATGGTTCCCTACAATTCCTAAAAAAGGTATGTCAGCCGCCTTCAGCCTGGACAGGAGATTTATTGTATCAAGGAGGTCTTCAAGGGTCGGGTTCCTTGAATCAAAAAGGTCTCCCGCATGCACTACGGCATCGACCTGCATCTCAACCGCATCATTTACAACAAGTTCGAAAGCTGCAAAAAAATCGTTTCTCCGGACCTCGCTATGATATTGCCTGTATCCCAGATGCGTGTCTGCAGTGTGGAGTATCCTAATTTCCCTGGCCATGGTTCTATCAGTCTCTAATTTTTATCCTATGAGGGTTTCTATATTAGTAATTAACTAATTTTTACAGAAGATAGACTTCCTCCAGATGGGAAATTAACATCTTTCATGCCGGAATGCTGACTAATTGACATAAGTCTGGCATAAAAATCAAGGAAAAAGTTTTGGTGGGCAAAAATTAAGATCTTGATCCTGGCTCAGGGAAGCCTGAATAATGCTTTCAGGTCATTTTTACCTCATACAGTTGCTTGGCTAGAGTCGTTCGTATGTCAGATACGCTTACCCAATCTATAAAGCTCATCATCCTTAATTGCAACGAACCAGTTGGGAGATACGAAAACGACATCACAACTATCTGTTTCCCCGTTGGCATGCGTGATGAATGTATGGACTCTATTAGGATAATCGGGCACTAATGACCAGTTTCCAGTCCAGATATCTCCAGCATTCATATAATACTGGGAATGAAACTCCCAGGGTACAGCGTGATATTCGCGTGGGAACCCATTCTCAAAACCAGCGACACTCCACCGAGTTCCGGAAGGATCAAAGCCTTTTCCTGACGTATCTGTCGGAATTTCGACGGTTATGTAGTCTGATCTGGTAATAGAATTGCTACCTGCTTCGTTTATTACTTTCATAGTGATGTTATACACACCCGGATTGGTAAACGTATGCGTTGCATTCATGGCATGTTTTGAGTAAGTGCCGTCTCCAAAATCCCAGAACCAGGAAGTTGGTATTCCGCCAGTGCTTACGCCAGTAAATTTTACTACAAAAGGAACTGCTCCTCCGGTAACGTTTGCAGAAAAATCAGCTATTGGCCTCTCAGTTTGTACAGCCAGTGAAGTAGATGATGACAGAATTAAGAACACAAACGCTAAAGCTATTGAATAAAATTGTTCTTTGCATCTCATTTTCTTCCCTCAGATTCCAATTAAAAATGCAAATTTTTTAATGTAACGTCCAAATATTTTCCAATATAAAGTCCAAGTGCTTTCTATTATGGCAACATATAATGATGAGGGAAACAAATTTTCTTATTACTGAAACCAAATGTAAATAATCGGTATTTTGAATATAAATCTAAAATAGCAGATAATCTAAAAACGGTAATAGACTAAATAATATAATATACTAGTAATAATAATCTCTTTTACTTACCTATATGGGTTAGGAAGGAATAGAAGAAACAGTATATAGGGGTGGAAGAATATAATAATTGAAAGCAGCATAATTTTAATTTAAAACGGGCAAAAGTAAGGGGGATTAAGGTTGATAATAGGGGTCAGTGAAATAATAATTGCGGTTATTATTATAATAGCTATTATATTCCTGATATTAACTTTTAAACGGCTTCGTGAATTAAAATGGAAATGAGAATATAAGTTAAATCTTCTGTGAAGATGCCTATTGCAGTGCATCTCAAATTTTTATATAAGTAAAGAGAAAATACGATTACTTCTATCTACAAAACCGCATACTTACTTTTTTGGTTAAACATAAAGTAGTTATAAGGAGAGTGCAATCCCTCTAAAACTCCAGACCATGCGAAGTTATATTTTGCGTTCTTTCAGGCTTTACGAAATAGTTTTTTCTTAATTTTTCGCCTGGCGCTTGAGCATGTTTATATATTCATAAGTATACCTATCGTGACAATATAAAAAGATCAGAGGACTTCAGCAGTGGGCTGAAAAATACTTAGGCCCCATCTCAGAATAAACTGTGCAGATTTCCAATTGGATATTTTGATTTTCACTATCAAGGTAACCAATCAAAGTTACAATAAATTATAAGTTGCATAGGTTATTTCGTTGCGGGTACTTAGCGATAAGCTTTGGATAATTAGTTAAATTGGTGGATAAAATGGCTCGTATATATGTGTCTTCTACTTTTAAGGATCTTGAGGAATGCCGTGAAAAGGTAAGATTAAGTTTGAGGCAAATGGGCCATGAAGATATAGCAATGGAATATTATGTTGCTGGGGACGAAAGACCTCTTGATAAGTGCTTGAAAGATATTGTTTCTTGCAAACTATACATAGGAATCTTTGCGTGGCGATACGGTTTTGTGCCTGATGGATATGATAAATCCATTACTGAACTTGAGTATCGAAAAGCAAAAGAATCAGGAAAAAAATGCTTAATATTTTTACTCCACGAAGAAGCATTCTGGCCACGAAATTTTGTTGATAAAGGCGAAGATCAAGAGAAAATTGAAGCTTTAAGAAAAGAATTATCTGCTGAAAAGATTGTCAGCTTTTTCAAATCAGCGGAGGAACTTGCTGTTTTGGTAAATGTAGCTGTTTATAATTGTGAAAAGGAGAGTGAAAATGAAACTCCAAAAGGAAATCCAGGACAGCCGAACAATTATAGTCTTTCACTAAGAGACCAGATATCATTAAATTCATCAGCTAAGATTCAAATGAATCAGGAGGACGACTTCCTTTTACTTCCAGATGAATCACCATTCCATCCATATGGTACAATTCCATTAGATCATCAAAGCTATATCGCAAGAGATTCTGATTTAATGTTAAATGAGCTCTTGAAAAGAAATTTATTTATATGTTTGCATGGTGATTTTTGCTCAGGAAAGTCAAGCTTGCTTATCCGAGTACCAGAAATGCTTCCGAAAGCTTGGAATGTTTACCAACCGCAGATTGCCCTATACTCAAGTAGACGTAAGGGCTCACTTGAAAGAAACTTTTTTATCGAACTACAACGCATAAATAAAGACATCCGCGACTGGGTTTTTATAAGTGATTTACTTAAACGAACTAAATTGGCATTATTAATTGATGAAATCGGCAAATATTCTTCCCAAGATGTGAGGGAATTTATTGAAAGCCTCTATGCACTTGTTGATCATGCCAGTCCTGATAATATTCGTATAATTCTAACTATTCCGAGATCACTAGATAGCTACATTAGAAATATTGGCTTAGACAATCCAAAATACATTGATCGCTGGAAAATCGTAGAAATGACTGACTTTACTAAAAAAGAACTAATCAAAATGCTCGATATATTCCCACATCCTGTAGCCGATTCCTTGAGAAGAAATCTTACCTTGATTCAGAATTATACATTAATGAAACCAAATGAAGTACAAAAGTTTTGTGAGAACTTATGGAATAACTTAAGGGGTAGCAAGATTCCGATGATGGAAATAGACCAGAAAATACAGTGTTATTTAGAGAATCTAGAAAAGGTATGATGATGGAAAATCCCTATCAAGCTCGTGGAACATATGTAGGAAGGTCATATATAGAACGTGATGCTGATACCAAACTATGGGATGCAATAAAAAACAACAAAAGCTATCCTTTTTTTCTCTCACCTCGTCAAAGTGGAAAATCAAGCATTATGGAGCGAGCAAGAAGTATCCTTGCAGATGAAGATCTAAGGATTGTAATCATTGATCTTTCACTCTTCTCAAAAATTAGATTGATTGATTTTGATCAATTTTTACTTAACTTCATCACACTTATATACAAAAAACTAGGCATAGATGGAAAATTAAAAAAAAATCTCCAAGATTTAAAGTATGAGATGACATTCTTAGAGGATTCCATAAAGCTCTTACTAGACACTCTATCAGGGCGTGTCATTGTTTGCATAGATGAGGTTGATACACTCCTTATAAGTAAGTTCAAAGATGACTTTCTTAGCCAAATTCGCGCTCTTTTTAATTATCGAAGTTCTGATCCTACTTTTAAGCGCATTCAGTTTATATTGGCTGGTGCGGTGTCACAAGATTCTCTTATTACAAATCCAAATCAATCGCCTTTCAATGTTGGTGAGCGGATAATTCTTAAAGATTTTAGCAAGGAACAAGTCAATAGACTAGTAACTGTAGGAAATTGGTTAAATGCAAGAGACATTGACAGGGCAAGTGATCGCATTTTTTATTGGACTAGCGGTTCAGTCTTTTTATCCCAGAGTATCCTTGAGAAAGCATATAGTCTTAGATTTAAGACAGAGGAATCGCGTGATATCTGTGAGCTAATAGATCATATTGTTGAGGAAATGATTCTTTCAGCATCACATGAAATTCATTTCAGTAATATTGCGAAGCAGTTAGGGAAGCAACCAAGCTTGTTGTCTGCTTGGAAAGATTGGATAGATGGTATAATACCTAATTGTCAGATCAGAGATAGCCTTTTTCTTGCAGGAATTTCTTCTGAAAAGAATCCAATTCGTAATGCTATATATCGCGAAGTTTTTTCTATAGGAGGCACACTTTGTCTTGTACCTGGTTCACTGTCGGCTGTAAAATCTTTGAAATTAGAAACTAACTACATAGTAGATGAGCAATCATTTGCCAATTTGGAGTGTGTAGATGTTCATGATCGGGAAACGAAGGGTAGAAACTCATTTTCAGAACCTATTCATATAATACCCATTCAAGTCCCAGCATTGACAGAATATTTTGTAGAACCCCCCGTAATGCAAGAGATTAAAAGCCATCTCCTCAATGGTAGCAATCCAAAAGGAATACTTGCTATTACTGCAATTCAAGGACTGGGAGGCATTGGAAAAACAACCCTTGCTAAAATTATAGCTCATGATAAGGAGGTTCAAACCCATTTTTCAGATGGAATACTCTGGGTTACTTTGGGTCCGGAACCTGATAAACTCTCTTTGCTAAACGGCTGGATAAAGGCACTTGGAGATTATCAATCTAATCATACAACGGTAGAAACAGCATCGAATCACTTGATAACACTACTTTACGAAAAATGCATTCTTTTAGTTGTAGATGATGCCTGGGACTCCAGGGATGTAAAACCTTTTTTAGTAGGTGGACCAAATTGCCAGACGATAATTACAACAAGAAAAGCTTACATAGCCGATGATTTAGGTTCAAAAAATTACTCTCTGGGTGTACTGACAGTAGAACAATCTCTTGCGCTATTTGAAAATGTTCTGAAAGATTCTTGGAATCAAAATGAAAAAGAAGATGCTATTAAAGTCGCCAAAGATCTTGGTTACCTCCCACTAGCTTTAAATCTAGCAGCTAAAAGGCGATTGAGGGACTATTCTTGGGCCAAGCTCCATGAAGCGCTTAAAGAAGAAAATGCCCGTCTTAGTGTTTTGAGCCCACGAAGATTGAGAGCAGGAGTAGAAGAAGGGTTAGAGGCATCCTTAAATTTGAGTTTGAAAGCTCTTAAATGTTATTCTGAGGAAGCATGGATAGATTTTATCTGGCTTGGAGTTCTGCCAGAAAGCATAAAAATAAATGAAAGAATGGCTTCTACTCTTTGGGGCATAGAGAAAGAAGAAGCTGGACAGATACTCGAATTTCTGTGGGAAGAAGGTCTGCTTATACCAGATTCAACAATTCAATTGGGAGATGAAAAACTAAAAACATACCGTATACATGACCTTTTTCATGATATTGCTCGTCATTATTTAACATATTCATCTGCTGTGAAAAAAAGTACAGAGCTCCCGGGTTTAGGCTTAGAACTTAATGAAGCTCATGCTTCTTTATTAAACCGTTATAAATTAAAAACACAGAAAAAAGGGTTATGGCATACGTTAGAAGATGACGCCTATATCCACAGTCACCTCACCTGGCATATGGAAAAAGCAGGACAGATTGAAGGCATTCATGCATTATTACATGAGGAAAACAAATACGGGAAAAATGGTTGGTATGAGACCCTTGAATCCCTAGGACAAAATGTAGTTTTTATTGAAGATCTTATGAGAGCCTGGAATTTATCCGAAAAACAGTCAGAGCACCAAATAGAACAAGGGAATAAAACTTCTTTCATTGGACTGGAAATTCGTTATGCTCTTATATACACTTCAATTAACAGTTTGTCAGCTAATATTCCTACAGAGCTACTGGTTGCACTCCTTGAAACTAAAAAATGGACTACAACTAAAGTATTCATATATGCGCAAAAAGAACCTGATCCTTTTAAAAGAGTAACTAAATTAATCTCAATTTATCAAATAATAAATGATGAATCTATAAAAAAAGAAGTTCTGGAAAAAGCCCTTGAAATAGCCTCAAATATTCGATCTGATTATGACAGAGCATCTGCTCTTTCTGCTCTTGTTCCTCATTTGGATGGCCAAAGAAAAGAAGAACTGATGGAAAAAGTCCTTGAAATAGCCTCAAATATTCAAGATGATTATGACAGAGCATCTGCCCTTTCTGCTCTTGTTCCTCATTTGGATGGCCAAAGAAAAGAAGAACTGATGGAAAAAGCCTTTGAAATAGTCTCAAATATTCAATATGATTATGACAGAGTATCTGCTCTTTCTGCTCTTGTTCCTCATTTGGATGGCCAAAGAAAAGAAGAACTGATGGAAAAAGCCCTTGAAATAGCCTTAAATATTCAATCTGATTCTGACAGAGCAAAGGCACTTTGTTTTATATTATCTCTTATGAGGAATTCTCCAGTGAATAAACTTTATTTTTGGTGGAGAAGAGTAATTCAAATTCTCAAAGAAGGTACTCGAAGTAACTTACTTTCTAATATCATCACATTAATTCCAGTTATGAATGATTTAGGTGGAGATGAAACGTTATTTGAAATTTCTCGGGCTATTATAGACGTGTCAAATTGGTTTCCGTAAAGCAAGTATTCTGATGGATACTCTGTAGTCTACGGGGTATGTGTTAAATTTTCAGTATTCAATGACGTCTGTCTGGAGGTAAAACTCCATCAATTACATAGTAGTACCTCACAGAGCCTTTTCCATGAATAGAGATATTTTATGTGAAGATAAGACATACCGGATAAAATGAAATCAAAATATGAAATCAGATATCTTTGACATTTTAAAGACAGCGGGACCACATATGAAAAGCACAGTATATCTTTACGTATTTGACACAATGGCTGACTGGGAAATCGGTTATTTAAGCGCTGAATTAAACTCGGGAAGATTCTATAGAAAAGAGTCGCAGCCTTTGAAAATAGTCACAGTTGGCATAGATAATACTCCTGTAATTACAATGGGTGGCATAAAAATAATACCTGATATCGGACATGAAGAATTTATCATTGAAGATGCTGCAGCTCTGATCCTCCCTGGCGGAAATACATGGACAGAACCGATTCATGACCCAATTCTAAAAAAGGCTGAAGAATGTTTGCAGAAAGGTGTAGTTGTTGGGGCGATTTGCGGCGCTACAATGGGACTTGCTGAAAAAGGGATGCTGAATAATAGATGGCACACCAGCAATGATCTCGGATTTCTTAAAATGATGTGTCCAAACTATGCAGGAGAAATGTATTATAAACAAGAACCGTCTGTAACTGACGGAAATCTGATTACTGCTTCCGGATCAGCTCCACTGGAATTTACTGTTCATGTGTTGAAGAAACTGGATGTATTCTCGCTGGAAACGGTGGATTCATGGTACAATCTTTATCGTACTCAAGAACCGAAATATTTCTATGAGCTAATTAGTTCTATTCAGTGAATTGCAAAACCTCAAAGTGAAAAAAGAGAAAAAATTTAGGTTAAAGGGCGCGTGGATCATTGACAAATCTGGGAAAACATCCCTTTAGCCTCGTTTACAAGTGTTTAAAGCCAACTTTGGTTTGAAATTTTTATAGTTAACTCCACAATTTTTAGCTTTGCAGAACTTTTTTACATTGTTTAGAGTTTCATAAAATAAGTGAAAGCAAATAGGTAGCAGGTATAGGCTATTGAAAAAATAAACTCCAGATCGTGAGTAATCAACGTTCACCTAAGACCAAAAAATGAAGGCTAGTAAGTCTATGAAACACCTAAAGATCTAAAAAAATCTTTCAAGAAGGACTCGAAGCCTGTTTAAAATTAAACAAAATAAAAAATTTAAGACATCTTGATGAAGTCCTAAAAGAATTCGTCTACAATAACAATTTCAAACAAGAAATTGAATTCATGCAAGAAAATGTTTCCAGGATATGAGCTAAAAGAAGTGTCATACCTTGGATTTGTAATTTTATAAGCAATAATTGGAGTAAATGAAGTTTTGGGATAAGCTCGTAGTTGACTCAGTACCAAAATCTAGTGATGAATGTAAAGTTCAAAATCACTAGATTTTGTAATTAGTCACAATTCTTGTGATACGACATAAAAATTGAAGTCTTTAGATATCGAATATTGATTTTGATGATAACTGGCTTCTTCTTGCTAATTCAGATTTTCAATCCAAAAACGCAAAAATCACTAGATTTTGGAACAGAGTCCTCGTAGTTAAAATTAATATAAAATTGTATTTATATCTAAAAATACAAAATTTTTTTATTAAAAACATTTTCTTTATATAGAAATAATATATAACTTTATTAGTCTTTTTTAACTAATCCAAAATTAATTTACTGTGATCCAAGGTGAAGGAAATGAAACTTGATGAAACACGAAGAGTTTATTCTCTTATTGGAATTTTAGGAATAACGTTGATGTTTTTTTTAATGCTTGTGAGTATCGCAGGCGCAAGCCCATTTGCGTATATTACGAACTATAATGATAATACTGTCTCTGTAATTGACACAGCAACAAATAAGGTTAAAGCTACAATATATGTAGGCACATTTCTTTATGGAGTTGCAGTAAACCCGGATGGAACAAAGGTATATGTGGCGGATATTGATATTGGAACTGTCTCTGTAATTGATACAGCGACTAACAAGGTTACAGCCACTGTGCCTGTAGGAAGCTATCCTACTGGAGTTGCAGTAACACCAGATGGAACAAAGGTATATGTGACGAACTGGATAAGCAACACTGTCTCTGTAATTGACTCAGCTACAAATAGTGTTATAGCCACTGTGCCTGTAGGAATTTCTCCTACTGGAGTTGCAGTAACACCAGATGGAACAAAGGTATATGTGACGAACTGGGAAAGCAACACTGTCTCTGTAATTGACTCAGCTACAAATAGTGTTATAGCCACTGTGCCTGTAGGAATTTCTCCTGCTGGAGTTGCAGTAAACCCGGATGGAACAAAGGTATATGCGACATATGGTAATGGTACTGTATTTGTAATTGACACAGCTACTAATACTGTTACAGCCACTGTACCTGTAGGAAAATATTCTAATAGAGATGTATTTTCTAATGGAGTTGCAGTTAGTCCAGATGGAGCAAAGGTATATGCGGTAAACACCATCGATAGCACTGTCTCTGTAATTGACTCAGCTACAAATAGTGTTATAGCCACTGTGCCTGTAGGAACCCAGCCCCATGGAGTTGCAGTAAACCCGGATGGAACAAAGGTATATGTGGCAAATTCAGCCAGCAACAATGTCTCTATAATTGACTCAGCTACAAATACTGTTACAGCCAGTGTGAAGGTAGGAAACTATCCAGCTGCTTTTGGGCAGTTTATATTTACTTTCACACTAGCTCCTTTCGCAGACTTTTCTGCAAAACCTACCGAAGGAAAAGTACCATTAACAGTTACTTTTACTGATGAAAGCACAAGATCTCCGACTAAATGGAAATGGACTTTTGGAGATGGAACAACTTCAACCAAACAGAATCCAACGCATAAGTATTCTAAAGTGGGTAGGTATACAGTGACACTGAAAGCAACAAATAGTAACGGCAGTAACACGGTAACAAAAACAGACTATATAAAAGTGATAACAAAACCTGTTGCAAACTTTACCAGCAGTGTTACATCTGGAAACACACCATTAACGGTTGCCTTTACTGACACAAGCGCAGGAATACCTACTGCATGGATATGGGATTTTGGAGACGGATCAAAGTCATTCCTCCAGAACCCAATTCACAAGTATTCCAAGGCAGGAACATATAATGTTAGCTTAACAGTAAAGAATGCTGCAGGCAGGAATACGGTAACAAAAACAGACTATATAACAGTAATAGCAAGGCCTGTTGCTGCATTCTCCGCGTCTCCAACCTCAGGAGCAGTACCATTAACGGTTGCCTTTAATGACGCTAGCACAGGCTCACCAACTTCTTGGAAATGGGACTTTGGAGACGGATCAAAGTCATTCCTCCAGAATCCAAGACATAAGTATTCCAAAGTAGGTGGATATACGGTGACACTGGCAGCAATAAATAGCAACGGCAGTCGCACGTTAACAAAAACGGACTATATAAAAGTGGCAACAAAACCTGTTGCTAATTTCTCTGCATCTCCAACATCAGGAACAGCTCCATTAACTGTAGAATTTATTGACACAAGCACAGGAATACCTACTGGATGGAAATGGAACTTTGGAGATGGAAAAACTTCAACAATCCA
>Ga0160425_1001776_pt1 | contig 19154 bp, 16 predicted proteins | sample BioMet8_FD_108193 | JGI IMG/M metagenome (GOLD analysis project Ga0160425, IMG submission 108193) | Microbial communities from bioreactor (seeded with sewage sludge) at Lawrence Berkeley National Lab, California, USA - Biofuel... | ecosystem: Engineered > Bioreactor > Anaerobic > Unclassified ...
ACAACTGCGGCGTCTTTGCCCAGCGCGCACAGGACGCCTTTTACAACTTTGAAACCATCCTGGAAAGCCAGAAACCCAAGGTGGTTCTGCTGGAAACCAACCTGTCCTTCACCAGCCAGAACGAGATGCGCATCGCGCAGAACGCCTGCGACCATTTGTTCGGCAACCTGATCTCCCTGTACAAATACCACAACGAGTGGAAAAATCTGTTTCTCAGGCAGCTCAAGAGCGATCCCTCCGAGGTCAAGAGCAACGCCTGGAAGGGCTTTCGCACCTCCAGCCAGGTGACGCCCTACACCGGCGGCAACTACGTCACTCAGACCGCCAACGTTCAGGAGATCCAGGAGCCGCAGCTGACGTATCTGGACAAGATCGTGGAGCTGTGCCGCAGCAACAATATCGAGCTGATCCTGTACACGGTTCCCTCCCCCAGAAACTGGTCCTACGCCAAGCACAACGGTATGGCGGCCTACGCCAACGCAAACGGCCTGGCCTACGTGGATCTGAACCTGCTGCAGGACGAGGTGGGTATCGACTGGTCGCAGGACACCTACGACAAGGGCGACCATGTGAACACCGCCGGCGCCCTGAAGGTCACCGCCTATCTGGGCGGCTATCTCCACGACAACACCAGACTCCCCGACCGCCGCAGCGATTCCGCCTACTCGGCGTGGGAGCCCAAATATCAGCTGTATTCCAGCGGCATCAAGAAGCTGGGCCTGTGACGGCCCGGGAGGCCGTTCCCCCGCGGGCGCAGGCCTTTGATGAGGTGAAGCAAATGAGCAAACTGATCTACGCTGCCGACGACGAGGAAAATATCCGCAACCTGCTCAAAACGTATCTCGAACAGGCCGGGTTCGACGTGTGCGTCTTTCCCGACGGCGATTCCCTCTTTGCCGAATTCCAGCGCCGCCGCTGCGATTTCGTCGTGCTGGACATCATGATGCCCGGTACGGACGGGTTGGAGATCTGCAAACAGATCCGCGCCATCTCCAAAGTGCCCATCATCATCCTCACCGCCAAGGAGAGCGAGGTGGACTATGTGATGGGTCTTACCCTGGGCGGCGACGACTACATTATCAAGCCCTTCCGCCCCTCCATGCTGGTCATGCGCATCAAGGCGCTCCTGCGCCGCATGGAAATGGAGCACAACGACACCGACGAAACCGTGGCCTTCGGCGACATCTCTTACTCCGGCAACGAACACGCCGTGTTCTGCGGCGGACACAACATCGGCCTCACCATCACGGAGGTGGCCCTGCTGCGGTTCATGATGAAAAACGCCAGCCGCGCCGTCCCCCGCGACGAGCTGCTCAAGGAGATCTGGGGCATCAGCGCCGAGGTGGAAACGCGGGTGACGGACGAAACCATCCGCCGCATCCGGAAAAAGCTGAAGGTCGCGGGCAGCGGCACCTCCATCAACGCCGTCTGGGGCTACGGCTACCGGTTGGAGCAGCACCCATGAAATTGAAACGCCACACCACGCTCTCGCTCGTCATGCTGCTGCTTCTGACGATCCTGCTGGCGTTCACGGCTATCCTTTTTACCTTTCACCACATCATCACCAACTATATCGAAACCACCGCCACAGAGGCCATTTATGCCGCCATCCGGCAGAACGACAGTCTGCAGCAAGAGGGCGACTACAGTTATCTGATGGAAAACAGCGCCGCCGACTCCTCCACCATCGCCTACTGGCTGTGGGTGGACGAGAGCTACACGCCCGTGGGCGGCTACAGCGCCAAGGAGCGGGACCTGGCCCAGTGGTGCCGGGAGAACCCGGACGTGGACGGCGGCATCGGCTATGTGACGCTGAACCAGCGGGAATATTATGTGGCGCAGGCCAGCGACCATATCAGCTCCAGCGACGCGTGGGGCATCTGGCTTTTCTATGTGGACGTCACGTCTGAAAGCACCATGGTGCACCGGGTGGAGCTGTCGCTGCTGATCATCATGGCGCTGTGCGGCGCTATCTCCTGCGTGGCCGGCATCCGCATCGGCGTGAGCATCGAGCGGGGCCAGGAGCGGCAGAAGAAATTCTTTGAAAACGCCTCTCACGAGCTCAAAACGCCCCTCATGTCCATTCAGGGCTATGCCGAGGGCCTGTACGACGGCATTATCCCGGATGAAAAGCAGGCCATCAGCGTCATCATGAGCGAAACGGACAAAATGGCCTCGCTGGTGGACGAGATTCTCTGCCTCTCCCGCATCGAAAGCGGCGAGATCCAGCTCAGGATCGAGAGCGTCTGCGTGGCGGACTCCGTGAACAACTGCCTCATCACGCTTGAATCGGTGATCCTGAAAAAGGGACTTCAGATCGAAACGGAGCTGGCGGACAGCCGCCTGCCGGCGGACGCCGCTCAGTTCGACACGGCGGTCATCAATCTGCTGAGCAACGCGGTGAAATACGCCGCGCACCGGATCGTGATCGCCTTCGACGGACGGAAGCTCTCCATCTGGAACGACGGCAGCCCTATCGACAAAGAGGAAGCCGCCCACATCTTCGACCGGTTCTACATCGGCAAAAACGGCAACACCGGCATCGGCCTGGCGCTGACGAAGGAGATCATCGAGCGCCACGGCTGGCGCATCCGCGTGGAAAACGGCAGCGAAGGCGGCACGCAGTTCGTGGTGGATTTCCTGCACACCTGACATATCCGAAGCGCTTTTTCACGCTTTCCCTCTCCGGCAGCTCAGGCTGCCGGAGATTTTTTGCTTCTTAAGAAAAACTTAATCCCCCCGTAAATTGTTTCTTAAGGGGCGGCGGCGTATGCTTTTCTATAACAGCGGCGATCGGCAGCGGCTTTCCCTTCCCCAGGAAATGTACGTTGTATTGAAAACGGTTTTCCTGTATGATAAGGGAAAGAGGAGGCGATCTTTCATGTATCAGATCCTGGTCTGCGACGACGAGAAGGACATCGTATCGGCACTGAACATCTACCTCACCGCACAGGGTTACCGCGTTTTCGAGGCTTATAACGGGGCCGAGGCGCTGGCCATCGCGGAGCGGGAGGATATCCATCTGGTGCTGATGGACGTCATGATGCCCGGCATGGACGGCATCACGGCCATGACCCGCCTGCGGGAAACCACCAACCTGCCCGTGATACTGCTCACCGCCAAGTCCGAGGACACCGACAAGGTGCTGGGCCTGACCGTGGGCGCGGACGACTATGTGACCAAGCCCTTCAACCCCGTGGAGCTGATCGCCCGCGTCAGATCCCAGCTGCGCCGCTATATGCAGCTGGGCGCCGGCGCCGTGAAGTCCTCGGTCGTGACGCTGGGCGGCATCTCGCTGGACGACAGCGCCAAATCCGTGACGGTGGACGGCGAACCCGCCGCCCTGACCCCCCGGGAGTACGATATTCTCCGCCTTCTGATGCAAAACGCCGGAACCGTATACTCACCCAAGGAGATCTACCGCAAGGTGTGGGGCGAGGACCCGCTGGGCGCCGACAACGCCGTGGCGGTGCATATCCGCCACATCCGCGAAAAGATCGAGATCGATCCCGCCGAGCCCCACTATCTCAAGGTGGTATGGGGCAAGGGATATAAAATGGAGCGTGTGAAGCCATGAAGCGACTGCTGCCCAAGCTGGGCGCCCAGATCGGCGCCGCCTTCCTCTTTCTGATCCTGACGTCGGCCTGCCTTCTGAGCAGCGCGGGCATCTACTATCTGGCCACCAGCAGCGCCTACCTGGACGGCGGCCGGGCCCTGCGGGAGCAGGTATTGAGCAATCTGACCAACACGCAGCTGCAGCAGGCCGCCGACTACTGTCAGGCCGCGGCGCAGGACCTCTCCGGCGCCAAGATCTACGCCGACGCCTTCGCCCCCGAAAGCTCCAACTTCGCCTTCACGGCCGTCACGGACGACGGCGCCGTTTTTCTGAGCAGCTATACCCCCGACGACTACCAGTACACCCTGTCCCGGCGCTTCACCATCCTCGTGAACTCCCAGCTGGAGCAGGAAACGCTGACCTTTGCTTCCCAGCTGGCGCGGGACGACTACATGACCACGCTCTACAGCCATTACACGGTGCTCAGCGCCGACTATACCGAGTCCTCCGGCGGAGGTTACAGCCTTTCTGTCCGCTACATCGGCGGCGACACAAAGGATCTGACCGTCACCGGCTATGTGCGCACGCCTCTCACCGCCCCGGACGCCTACTACCACACCATGCAGTGGGTGGAAAAGCTGATCGCCTGGCGCAGCGGCCTCATCGCCGTCAGCGCGCTGACGCTTCTGGGCAGCATGGTCTGCTTCGTCTTTCTTCTCTGCGCCGCCGGGCACAAGGAGGGCGTGGAGGGCATCCACCGCAGCTGGGTGGACGCGATCCCCCTGGACCTGTATCTGGCCATTCTCGTGGGACTGGGCGCCGTGTGCCTGATCCCCTATTCCAACGCCTCCGGCCTGCAGGGACGGGCGGCGGGCGCGCTCATCGCGGCGGAGGGCCTGCTGTGCCTGCTGCTGTGCCTGTGCATCTCCTTCTCCGCCCGCTGCAAGGCCGGCGCCGTTTGGAAGAACACGGTGACGTACTTTGTGCTGCGCTTCCTTATGCGGCTGTGTCGCCGTCTGGTGCGTATCGTCGGGCGCTTCTTTGCCCATATGCCCATGTACTGGCAGGCCGTTCTGGCTTTCGGAGGGCTGTCGCTGCTGGAGCTGCTCGCCCTCGACAGCGGCGGCACCGGCTGGTGGTTCCTGTTCAAGCTGCTGGCGCTGGCGGCGCTGTGTATGGGCGTTTACCAGATGCGCCTGCTGCAGACCGCCGGGCAGGAGCTGGCCGCGGGCAACATGGACTGCCGGGTGGACACGCACGCCCTCATCGGCGGCTTCAGACAGCACGGGGAAAACCTCAACAGCATCACGGGCGGTATGCAGCTGGCCGTGCAGGAAAAGATGAAATCCGAGCATCTGAAAACGGAACTGATCACCAACGTGTCCCACGACATCAAAACGCCGCTGACCTCCATCATCAACTATGTGGATCTCCTGAAAAAAGAGCCTGCGGCTTCCGACAGCGCCAGAGAGTATCTGGACGTGCTGGACCGCCAGTCTGCACGGCTCAAGAAGCTCATCGAGGATCTGGTGGAGGCGTCCAAGGCCTCCACGGGCAACCTCCCCGTGCATCTGGAGGACACCGACCTCAACGTGCTGCTCACCCAGGCCCACGGCGAGTATGAGCCCCGCCTGGCGGAGTGCCGGGTGGAAACGGTGTGGGATCTGGCGGAGGAGGCGCCGCACATTATGGCGGACGGCCAGCTGCTCTGGCGCGTTTTCGACAACCTTTTCAACAACATCTGCAAATACGCCCTCGCCGGCACGCGGGTCTACCTCTCCACCGCCGTGAAGGACGGCAGCGCGGTGGTGTCCGTGAAAAACATCTCCCGCTGCGCCCTGAACATCTCCAGCGAGGAGCTGATGGAACGGTTCGTCCGCGGGGATTCCTCCCGCAACACCGAGGGCAGCGGTCTGGGGCTTTCCATCGCCAAGAGCCTCACCGAGCTGCAGAAGGGTACTTTCTCCATCGATATCGACGGCGACCTGTTCAAGGCGTCCGTTTCCTTCCCGCTGGCCGGCTGAGGCGGCGGGACGCGCCGGCAGCTCCTCCGGACAGACAGGGGAGAGCAAAGCCGGACCGCGCAAAGCTCCCCGGACGGCGGGACGCGCAGAGGGTTCCCGTCAGACGGCGGCCGGTCAACGGCGGCCGGGTCCTTTTGACCCGGCCGCCGTTTTTGGGGAAATACAACAAAAAGAAGAGCTTGTATTTGCATTTTTCAGTCAACCGGTATATGATAGTCGCAGTCCGCCTGCCCGGCGGACATATTTCGCAACAAGGAAGCGATCTTTTTTGAGCTATCTTTTCTTACTGAAACTGTGTGTGATCCTGGTGTCCACCAAGGTGCTGAGTCTGCTCACGGGCAAAATGCAGATGCCTCAGGTGGTGGGCGCGCTGCTGGCGGGCCTGCTGCTGGGACCGGCCGTGATGGGTTCTCTGACGCACGCGCTCTTCGGCACGGCGTACTGCCTGCACCCCAGCGACTTTCTCAATCAGCTGGCCGAGCTGGGCGTGATCGTCATCATGTTCAGCGCCGGCATGGATACCAATGCCAAGGATCTGAAGGCCTCCGGCAAATCCGGCTTTCTGGTGGCTCTCATCGGCGTACTGGTGCCGCTGGGCATGGGCACGCTGCTGATGCGCCTCTTTTCCCCCGATTCGTCCCTCATGAGCGACATATTCCTGGGCACGGTCCTCACCGCCACCTCCGTTTCCATCACCGTGGAAACCCTCCGCGAGATCGGAAAGCTGAACACCAAGGTGGGCAACACCATTCTGGCCGCCGCCCTCATCGACGACGTGCTGGGCCTGATCTGCCTCACCATCGTCACCAGCCTGTCCGGCTCGGACGTCAATATTCTGCTGGTGCTGCTGAAGATCGTTCTGTTCTTCGTGTTCGTGGGCGTCATCGGCCTGCTCTTCTGCCGGTTCATGACCTGGTACGACAAGCGCGTGCAGGACCGGAACCTCCACCGCTTCCCCATCGCGGGCTTCGCGCTGTGCCTGCTCATGTCCTGGGCGGCGGAAGCGCTCTTCGGCGTGGCCGACATCATCGGCGCTTTCTCCGCGGGCATGATCGTGGCCATGACGCCCAAGGGGCAGTACATCGCCAGCAAGTTTTCCCCCATCTCCTACCTGCTGCTCACTCCCGTCTTTTTCGCCAATATCGGCCTGAAGGTGACGCTGCCTAAGATGAGCGGCACCTTCCTCCTGTTCACCGTCTGCCTGGTGCTCGTGGGGATCCTCTCCAAGCTCATCGGCTGCGGCCTCGGCGCGAAGATCAGCGGTTTCAGCGGCAGGGAAAGCCTGCAGACCGGCTTCGGCATGGCGTGCCGCGGCGAGGTGGCGCTCATCGTCGCCAATACCGGCATGGCCATGCATATGATCGGCAGCGACTACTTCGGGCCTATTATCATTCTGGTGGTATGCTGCGCGGTATTTACCCCCATTATGCTGAAATTCGCCTTCCGGGGCGAGGCCTCCCGCCAGGAGCCCAGCCCGCTGGTCAGCAACTACGACCTCTCCGGCCAGATGGACGCCATGACCGACGCCATGCTGACGGAAAAACAAAAAGAGGGAGAACGGCACGCCGATTCCCCCCAAAAGTAGCTCTCTGTTCCCCGACCGCCGGCCTTCCCCGGCAGCCGGGGAATATTTTCTCCTCTTATTGAAAACAGTACAGCCGTCTGCTACAATATTCTTACAAAAGAATCACGAAAAGGGGGATTTTTCATGAATCGCATCATCGACGCAAGGGGCGACGTGTGCCCCATTCCCGTCGTCAAGGCCAGTCAGGCGCTCAGCGACATGACGGACGGCACGCTGGAGGTCCATGTGGACAACGAGATCGCCGTGCAGAATCTGCAGCGGCTGGCCCAGCAGAAGAAGCTGTCCTTCGTGGCGGAAAAAATCGCGGACGGCGACTGGGCCGCGCGCCTGATCTTCGCCGGCGGCACGCCCGCCGCGGCCGGCGCCGCCTCCGGCGCGTCCTGCCCGGCCTGCGCGCCGGAGAGCGCCGACTGGGTGGTGGCCGTGGACACGGACCGTATGGGCCGCGGCGACGACGCGCTGGGCCGCACGCTGATGAAGAGCTTTCTCTATGCGCTCTCCCAGCTGCCGCAAAAGCCCCGCACCCTTTTGTTCTATAACGGCGGCGCCCATCTGACCACGGAGGGGTCCGACTCTCTGGAGGATCTTCGCGCCATGGCGGCGCAGGGCGTGGAGATCTTCACCTGCGGCACCTGCCTCAATTTCTACGGCCTGACGGATAAACTGGCCGTGGGCGAAGTGAGCAATATGTACAGCATCGTGGAGAAGCTGGCCGCCGCCGGCAAGGTGGTCAAGCCGTGATCTATCTGGACAACGCCGCCACCACGCTGAAAAAGCCGGAGAGCGTGATCCGTGCCGTGACGGACGCCATGCAGACCATGGGCAACAGCGGCCGCAGCGGTCACGACGAGGCGCTGTGCGCCTCCCGCGTCATCTACAGCACACGGGAAGCGCTTGCCGCGCTCTTTCACTGCCGCCCCGACCACGCGGTGTTCACGGCCAACTCCACGGAGGCGCTGAACATCGCCATCAGCGGCACGCTGGGAAAGGGCGACCATGTGATCTCCACCGACTGCGAACACAACTCCGTGCTGCGCCCGCTGTACCGTCTGGCGGAGCTGGGGGCTTCGGTGAGCTTTGTCCCGGCCGACAGGCGGGGACTGATCCGCTATGACGATTTTGAAGCGCTGATCACACCCCAGACCAAAGCCATCGTCTGCACCCACGCCTCCAATCTCACCGGCAACAAGCTGGACATCGCGCGCATCGGAGCCGTCGCCAGGGAGCACGGACTTCTCTTCATTGTGGACGCCTCCCAGACCGCGGGGGTGTTTCCCATCGACATGGAGCAATGCGGCATCGACCTGCTGTGTTTCACCGGGCACAAAAGCCTGATGGGACCGCAGGGCACCGGCGGCCTCTGTGTGCGGGAAGGGGTGGAGGTGCGGCCCTGGAAGGTGGGCGGCACCGGCGTGCAGTCGTACCTGACGGGGCAGCCGTCCCAGTATCCCACCCGCCTGGAGGCGGGCACGCTCAACGGCCACGGCATCGCGGGCCTGGGCGCGGCCCTGGCCTACATCGCCTCCGTATCCATGGAGCAGATCCGCGCCCACGAGGCGCTGCTGACCCGCCGCTTCTACGAGGGCGCCGCCGCCATTCCCGGCGTGACGGTCTACGGTGATTTCTCCACCTTTGACCGTGCGCCCATCGTTTCCCTGAATCTGGCGGGCTGGGACTCCTCGCTTCTCAGCGACGAGCTCTCCGGCACCTACGGCATCGCCACCCGGCCCGGCGCACACTGCGCCCCCCGGCTGCACCGGGCGCTGGGGACCGAAGAACAGGGCGCCGTGCGCTTCAGCTTCAACTGGTTCAATACCGCCGCCGAGATCGACGAGGCGGTGCGCGCCTTGCAGGAGATCGCCGCGTCATGAGAGAAAAAGAACTCAGACTGCTCATCACCTTCCACACCACGGCCGGCGCCATGGCCATGGAAAAGTGCTGCAGGCAAAATGCCCTGCCCGGCCGGCTGCTTCCGGTCCCCCGCTGCATCACCTCCGACTGCGGCATGGCCTGGTGCGCCCCCGTCCCCGCGCGGCCCGCGCTGGAAGCGCTGATGCAGCGGGAAAAGCTGGACACCGACGGCATCTACGAGCTGCTGCTATAGAGCCGCGCCCGGGCGGCGCCGCGGAGTGACGCCGCACTGGCAAAAGACCGCGGCGGAAGCACGGCGGCAAAGCGGCAGGAACGCCCCGCGGACGGAAAAAGCCGAGCCGGAAGCACGGCGCGGCAAAGCGGCAGGAACGCCCCGCGGCAGGAACGCCCCGCGGACGGAAAAAGCCGGGCCGGAAACACGGAGCGGCGGCCGGGACAGATGAAACCGCGGAAAAAGACCGCGGAAATGAAAACATGCCGTACGGAACGCGCGCGTTCCGTACGGCATTATTATGCTCTTTTCTTCTTCGTTCTTCGGGTTTGTCACTTGCTCCCGGGCACAGAGGCCGGTTCTTCAAAGCAGCCCGGCAGCGTGGTCTGTTCGGCAAAATCCGTTTCGTCGTCGGGCATTTCGCCCGCCGCCACGCAATTCTTCCCGCGGCGCTTCGCCTCGTAGAGCGCCATATCCGCCGCCCTGAGCAGCTGCTCAAAGTCCTCCCGGTTCTTCAGCAGCGCCGTCACATAGCCGCCGCTAAAGGTCATGCCCAGAAACCGGCCCTCCACGCAGATCTGTCCCACATCGCTCCGGCTTTTTTCGATTTTTTCCAGAATGTCGGCCTCGCAGCCGCCGCACAGCGCCACCACAAATTCTTCGCCGCCGTAACGGTACACACATTCGGGCGGGAAATATCGCCGCAAAATGGCCGCGAACTGCCGCAGCGCCTCGTCACCCGCGCTGTGGCCGTACAGGTCGTTCACGGCCTTGAAATTGTCCAGATCCATCATCATCAGGAACATGGTCTGCCCGGTACATTCCTCCTGCCGCAAAAAAAGACTGCGCCGGTTCATCAGGCCGGTCAGCTCATCGTAGAGCGACAGGCGCCGAAACCGCAGCCCCATCTTCTCCAGCTTGAGCTGCGCCGTGGTGCTGTTCACCTTCATATGATAACGGGAGGCGCTGACCAAGAAGCAGATCAGGAGAAAAATGACGTAATTGTAGATATTGAGCCTGTCCGCCCTGTCAATCCGGTACAAAATGGCGTAAAAAGCGCCAAAGGAAGCAAGATACAGGAAAATGGAGTGGGACGGATGCCAGAAGGAAAAACCGGTGAAGCCCAGCACAATGGTGCAGAAAACCAGGATCTGCCCGTCGTTGCTGTAGTCAACGGCGGAGATAAAGATGCTCCAGCCCAGCGCCACAACGCAGTACGCCACGCCGCCGCACATGATCACCCAGTGTTTTTTGATCTTATGGTCCAGTGCCAGCATGGAAAAAAGACTCATACAGACGCTGGCGGTGAAAAAAACGGTATAAGACCAGACCCTGTACCAGTACCAGTCGGAGGCGCGGTTTCCGAACACACCGTACCGGATCAGCATGAAAAACTCCAGCAGGGCGCTGATAGCCGCCACCAACAGGCCGAAACGCATATTATCCCGGTCAATGACCTGCCGCACATCCGGCGGCAGTGCGCCGCAGGCCCAAAACCGTTTCCATTTTTTTCTTGCCGTTTGCAGCACCGCGTACACCCGCCCTTTGATGATATTAGAGGCCTATTGTATCATTCTCATCGAAAAAAAGCAATAATTCTCGCGATAGATTTGCGCCTGTTTTTGGTCATAATTCTGTTTTTTGTGTGAAAATGGCAAAATTGTGCCCTTCTTATCCTGTTGTTTGTTCCGGGTACATTCCGATAAAAACAGCGCCGGTGTCAAATGACTTCGGTGGAAATACAAATCCATGTCATTTTGTCTTTGCCTGAGAGCGGCGCTATTTATTTTTTTTATGGCGGCGCCAAAGCAAAAAGAGAACAAGGCCGCAGCCGGCAATCATCAGCAGCGCCGCCCAAAGAGCCACGTTGCTGTTGTCGCCCATACACACGCCGCACGCCGGCGCCGCGCCGGCCACGTCCATTACGGCGCAAAGCAGCGCCGCCGTCAGGAACAGCCACACGCCTTTGCCTTTCACGAGCATTCCTCCCTCTCTCTGCCGGTAAAACGACCTGTCAGCCGCATATCTCCTCCGGCAGTCACGCCCAGTGCCCGGCCCGTTCCACCGCGCGGCTCCACTGCGCCCGCAGGGTCTGCCGTGCGGCCGCATCCATGGCGGGCGTATACGTCCGGCTGACCGGACACAGGTCCTCCAATTCCTCCAGGTCTTTGAACAGGCCCGCTCCCAGGCCGGCGAGCATGGCGGTGCCGCGGGCGGTAGCCTCCCGGTCGGAGGATACCAGAAGGGGTCTGTCCAGCAGGTCAGACTGCATCTGGAGCAAAAAGGCCGAACGCGAGATGCCGCCGTCGGCCCGCAGAGGGGAAAAGCGCCTGCCTGTTTCCGCTTCGAGCGCGTCCACCAGATCGGCCGCCTGAAAGGCAATGGCCTCCATGGCGGCACGCACCACATGGGCTCTTCCGCTCTCCAGCGTCAGCCCCAGAAGAGTCCCCCGCGCCGTTTCGTCCGGATGAGGGCCGGCCAGGCCGGAAAAAGCGGGGACAAAATAAACGCCCTCATTGCCCGGCAGGCTCTGCGCCATGGCGTCGATCTGGGAAAAATCGTCGATGATCTGCAGGCGGTCCCTCAGCCACTGGAGCGAGGAACCCGCCGTAAAGACCGCCAGGTCCGCGGCATAGGCGGTTTCATCGCCCAGACGCCACGCCGGCGTCGGCGAAGCGCTCCCGCCGCCGGTCAGCGGCGAAGCGCCGGTGTTGGCCAGCAGAAAACACCCCGTGCCGTAGGTGAGCTTCGCCTGCCCGCTCCGAAAGCAGCCCTCGCCCAGCAAAGCCCCCTGCTGATCGACGATGCAGCCCGTCAGGGGAATACGGAGCCGGGGACGCCGGGGCGTGGAGAGAAAACCGAAGAAACCGTCGTTGGGACGTATCTCCGCCAGCAGACTTTCCTCAAGACCCAGCCGGCGCACCAGCGCGCCGTCCCACTGCAGGGTGCGCAGGTCGCAGAGCATGGTGCGCGACGCCGTGACGCAGTCCGTCACGAAAAGGCGGCCCTGCGTCAGGCGGTAGATCAGCCAGCTGTCCAGCGTGCCCAGGCAAAGATCGCCCTGCGCCTGCGCCTCTCTCACCGCCGGCACCTGCTCGAGCATCCACCGGTATTTGACCGCCGAGTAGTAGGTGCTGACCGGCAGGCCGGTGGTTTGGCGCACCTGACGGCAGAACGCCTCATCCTCCCTGAGTCGGGCCGTAATGGGGTCTGCACGGCGGCAATGCCATACCAGTGCGCGGCAAAGAGGCGTCCCATCGCTTTTCCGCCACGCGGTGCAGGTTTCCCCCTGGTTGGCCATGCCGGCGCAGACCACGTCTTCCGCGGCGTATCCCAGCGCCTCCACCCGGTCCAGCACGTCATCCGTCACCGCCAGAAGATTGTCGAAGATCTCCTGACAGTCGTGTTCGCACCAGCCCGGCCGGGGACAGTACTGCCGATGTTCCCTGTAGCTGATGCAAAGCGGCCTGAGCTGCACGTCGTACACAACGGCCCGCGTGCCGGTGGTGCCCTGATCGATGGCAAGTATCAAATCGCCCATATCGCTTCTCCTGACAGTAAAAAAACAGCGCCGGACAAAGACCGGCGCCGCATCTGTACAGCCTCTGCCGCTCATGTGCGCAGCCGCTGCCTGTGATTAAAAGTACCATAAAAGATCCGCTCTGTCAAGGCAAAGGGCGGAAAAGGGTGCGGCGGCGGCACGGAGGGCAGAGCGGCGGCGGCCGCGCATGAAAAAATTGACCGCATGTCGGCCCAGTGCGGCCAAAATGCGGTCAATTCTCATCTTTTATGCTCTCTTAGCCCGATCGCGGAAGCCGCAGCAGCAGGCGATCCGCCGACAGATCAGGCTTTCATAGCCTCTTCCACGGCCACGGCCACCGCCACGGTGGCGCCCACCATGGGGTTGTTGCCCATGCCCAAAAAGCCCATCATCTCCACATGCGCGGGAACGGAGGACGAGCCTGCGAACTGCGCGTCGGAGTGCATGCGGCCCATGGTATCGGTCATGCCGTAGGAGGCGGGACCGGCGGCCATGTTGTCGGGATGCAGCGTGCGGCCCGTGCCGCCGCCGGAGGCGACGGAGAAGAACTTCTTGCCCTGCTCCAGGCATTCCTTCTTATAGGTGCCCGCCACAGGATGCTGAAAACGGGTGGGGTTGGTGGAGTTGCCGGTGATGGACACGTCCACGCCCTCATGGTGCATGATGGCCACGCCCTCGCGGACGTCGTCCGCACCGTAGCACCGCACCTCCGCCCGCTCGCCTTCGGAATAGCGGATCTCGCGGACGATCTTCAGCTCGCTGGTGTAATAGTCGAACTGGGTCTGCACATAGGTGAAGCCGTTGATGCGGGAGATGATCTGCGCGGCATCCTTGCCCAGACCGTTGAGGATCACGCGCAGCGGCGTCTTGCGGGCCTTGTTGGCGTTGCGCACGATGCCGATGGCGCCCTCGGCGGCGGCGAAGGACTCGTGGCCGGCCAGGAAGGCAAAGCACTTGGTATCCTCGCTGAGCAGACGCGCGCCCAGATTGCCGTGGCCCAGACCCACCTTGCGGTCCTCGGCCACAGAGCCGGGGATGCAGAAGGACTGCAGACCCACACCGATCATCCTGGCGGCGTCGGCCGCGCTCTTCACGCCGGATTTGATGGCGATGGCCGCGCCTACGCAATAGGCCCAGCCGGCGTTGTCAAAGCAGATGGGCTGAATGCCCTTGACGATGTCGTAGGGGTCGAAACCCTTGCTTTTGCAGATCTCCCGGCATTCCTCCACAGAGCTGATGCCGTACTGAGCGAGGACACCGCTGATCTTGTCGATTCTTCTCTCGTAATTTTCAAACAAAGCCATTTCATTGTCCTCCTTCTCTTATTCCTGGCGGGGATCGACATACCGGGCGGCATTGTCGAACTGGCCGTAATGACCCTTGGCCTTTTCCATGGCGGTGTTGGCGTCGCTGCCCTTCTTCACAAAGTCCATCATCTTGCCCAGATTGATGAACTCATAGCCCACGATCTCGTCGTCCTTGTTCAGCGCCACGCGGGTGACGTACCCTTCGGTCATCTCCAGATAGCGGGGACCCTTGGCCTTGGTGGCAAACATGGTGCCCACCTGAGAACGCAGGCCCTTGCCCAGATCCTCCAGGGAAGCGCCCACGGCCAGACCGTCCTCGGAAAACGCGGACTGGCTCCGGCCGTACACGATCTGCAAAAACAGCTCGCGCATGGCGGTGTTGATGGCGTCGCACACCAGGTCGGTGTTCAGCGCCTCCAGAATGGTCTTGCCGATGAGGATCTCGGAGGCCATGGCGGCGGAGTGGGTCATGCCCGAGCAGCCCAGCGTTTCCACCAGCGCCTCTTCAATGATGCCGTTTTTGATGTTCAGCGTCAGCTTGCAGGCGCCCTGCTGAGGCGCACACCAGCCCACACCGTGGGTGAAACCGGAGATGTCGGCGATTTCCTTGGCCTGTACCCACTTTCCCTCTTCGGGAATGGGAGCCGGGCCGTGATATGCGCCCTTGGCAATGGGGCACATATGCTGTACTTCGGTCGTATAAATCATAATGAGTCGTTCCTTTCTCCATTAGAATTTGATATATTGTAACCGCTTAGCGGGCCACAAAACCGATTTTGCGCTGCACCTTGCTCAGCGTCTTTGCCGCCAAATACCGGGCGCGCTCCGCACCCTCCTGATAGATGCCCTCCAGATACGCCTTGTCGCCCATGAGATGGTTGGCCTCGTCCTGAATGGGACGCAGCAGCTCCACCACCGCTTCCCCCACGGCCGGCTTAAAGACGCCGTAGCCCTGGTCGGCAAAGGCCGCCTCCGCTTCCGCCAGGCTCTTGCCGGTGGCCGCGCAGTAGACCGTCAGCAGGTTGGAAACGCCGGGCTTGTTCTCCCGGTCGAACTTCACCGCCGTTTCACAGTCGGTCACGGCACGCTTGAACTTGCGCAGAACGTCCGAAGGCTTGTCCATCAAAAAGACGCAGCCGTCGGGGTCGGACTTGCTCATCTTGCTGGTGGGGTCGGCCAGGCTCATGACCCGCGCGCCCATCTTGGGAATGAACGCCTCCGGCAGCGTGAAGGTGTCGGAATAGAGGCCGTTGAACCGCTGGGCAATGTCGCGGCACAGCTCCACGTGCTGCCGCTGATCCTCGCCCACCGGCACCAGATCCGTCTGGTAGAGCAGAATGTCCGCCGCCATCAGCACCGGATAGGTGAAAAGCCCCGCCGTGATGTTGTCGGCATGCTGCTGGGATTTGGCCTTGAACTGGGTCATGCGGGAGAGCTCCCCGAACTGGGTGTAGCACCCCAGGATCCAGCTCAGCTCCGCGTGCTGCGGCACATGGCTCTGGATAAACATGATGTTCTTCTTCGGGTCCAGACCGCAGGCAATGTACTGCGCCAGCTGCGCCACGCTGCGCCGCCGCAGCAGCGCCGGATCCTGCCGCACGGTGATGGCGTGCATATCCACGATGCAGTACAGGCATTCATATGAATCCTGCAGATCCACCCAGTTCTTGATGGCACCCATGTACGACCCCAGCGTCAGTTCCCCGCTGGGCTGAATGCCGCTGAAGATCCGCTGCTTCTTTTCCGTCTGCTCCATTTTTCTCCACGCCCTTCCCCGTTTTGCCCGCCCGGCCGGCCGCCGCGGCCTGCCGCATCCTGCCGTCCCGGGCGATTCTGATACATGGTAACATAATGTTTGAAAAATTGCAATAAAATCATTGACTTTTCCCTGCTCTAAAATATAATATGTAGTCATGTATTTTTTGCTGTGAAACGCTTTTTTTCGTATTATTTCTTGGAGGTTTATGACATGTCGATTGATCATGTTTATTTCGAGGCGCAGGAGGCCCGCATCCCCCACGGGAAGGTACGCACCCGGTTCGCCCCCTCGCCCACCGGCTATATGCATGTGGGAAACCTGCGGACGGCGCTGTACACCTGGCTGATCGCGCGCCGGGCGGGCGGCACTTTTATTTTGCGCATCGAAGATACCGACCAGGGCCGGTATGTGCCCGGCGCGGTGGACGTGATCTACCGCACGCTGAGCGAATGCGGCCTGACCCACGACGAAGGCCCCGACAAGGGCGGCCCCGTGGGCCCCTACATCCAGTCGGAACGCCGCGATATCTACGGCAGATACGCCGAGCTGCTGGTGTCGCTGGGCGGCGCCTATTACTGCTTCTGCGGCAGGGAAGAAGAGGAAAGCGCCGAGGACAAGGAGATCAAAAAGCACGTCTGCGCCTGCCCGCAGCTCTCCGATGAGGAGGTGCGCCGCCGCATCGCCGCGGGCGAGCCTTACGTCATCCGCCAGAAGATCCCCGCCGGCACCACCACCTTCCGCGACGCCGTGTTCGGCGACATCACCGTGGACAACGACACCCTGGACGATCAGGTGCTGCTCAAGTCCGACGGCCTGCCCACCTACAACTTCGCCAACGTCATCGACGACCATCTCATGGGCATCACCCATGTGGTGCGGGGCAGCGAATACCTGTCCTCCGCCCCCAAATACGACCTGCTCTACCGCTCCTTCGGCTGGGAGATCCCCACCTACGTCCACTGCAGTCCCGTGATGCGCGACGCACACAACAAGATGTCCAAGCGCCACGGCGATCCCTCCTACGAGGATCTCAGGGCCCAGGGCTATCTCACCGAAGCCATATTGAACTATGTGGCGCTGCTGGGCTGGTCGCCCAAGGGCGATCAGGCGGAGCGGGAGATCTTCTCCCTTCCGGAGCTGGCCCAGGTCTTTGACATGGCGGGCATCTCCAAATCTCCCGCCATTTTCGACATCGCCAAGCTGGAGCATTTCAACGCGGTGTACCTGCGCGCGCTGCCCGCCGAACAGTTCGCCGCCGCGGCCGAACCGTACATCCGCCAGAGCGTGAAAAACCCCGCCGCCGACACCCGCGAGATCGCCGCGCTTTTGCAGGCACGGTGCGAAAAGCTGACGGAGATCCCCGAAAAGGTGGACTTTTTCGACGCGCTGCCCGCCTATGACAAGGCGTTTTATACCAATAAAAAATCCAGGACCGACGAGGCCGTTTCCCGCGATATGCTGGCAAAAACACTGCCCGTGCTGGAGGCGCTCTCGCCCTGGACGGCGGAAAACCTCCACGACACGCTGATCGCTCTGGCAGAGCAGCTGGGCGTGAAAAACGCCACGCTGATGTGGCCGCTGCGCATCGCCGCGGCCGGCAAGCTGGTGACGCCCGGCGGCGCCGTGGAAATCTGCCACATTCTGGGGAAGGAAGAAACGCTGCGCCGGGTGCGCCGCGGACTTGAAATGTTGGGCTGATATGGAAGGAATCAAAAACTGGGTCTGGGCGCAGTACGGCCTCATGCGCCGCTTTTACCGCGAGGACTTCGCCTCCCTCCTGCGCACCACCGCCATCGCCTTTGCGGTCATCACCTGTCTGAGCTTCGTCTTTGCGCTGCTGGCCAGGAATACGGCCGCGTCTTTGGTGGAGCGGTTTTCGGTGTACGTGCAGGAGCTGGGGATCTCCGAAGACGGCAGCATTTCGGCGTCGGCCATCCTCGGCAACAACCTGCGGGTCGCCGGCGCCTCCATTCTCTACGGTTTCATTCCCTTTTTGTACCTGCCGGCGCTGACGCTGGGCACCAACGCGCTGATGCTGGGCGTAATGGGCGGCTACTGTGTGAACAGCGGCTACTCGCTCCTGACCTATCTGGCGGGCGTTCTGCCCCACGGCCTCTTTGAGCTGCCGGCACTGGTGCTGGCCCTGGCGCTGGGACTTTATCTGTGCGAGGTCGTGGTGGACTACATGCGGAAGAATACCAGAGGCATCGTACTCGCGGCGCTGAAAAACATCGCGCGGGTCTTTCTTTTCTGGATCGTCCCGCTCCTCATCGTGGCTTCCGTGATCGAGGCGTACATCACGCCTCTTGTGCTGCGTCTGTTCATGTGACGGTCCGCGGACCGTCACAGTCCGAAATATGAGAAAATGGCCGCGTCCGGCGGCCGGAAGGAGTTCGCAATGAACGAGAAAACTGTCAACGTACCTGAATTGTTCGGAAGCATGGTCTTTAATGAGGAGAAGATGCAGCAGCGTCTTCCCGCCTCTGTTTACGCCGCGTGGCAGCAATGCATCCAACAGGGTACTTCTCTGGACCGTTCCGTTGCGGGCGAGATCGCATCCGTCATGAAGGAGTGGGCCATCGAGCTGGGCGCCACCCACTTCACCCACTGGTTCCAGCCCATGACCGGCGTCACCGCCGAGAAGCACGACAGCTTTATCTCCCCCTGCGGCGGCGGCAAGGTCATCATGGAGCTCTCCGGCAAGGAGCTGGTGCAGGGCGAGGCGGACGCCTCCAGCTTCCCCTCCGGCGGCCTGCGCGCCACCTTCGAGGCGCGGGGCTACACCGCCTGGGACCCCACCTCCTACGCCTTTGTCAAGGACGACACGCTTTACATTCCCACGATCTTCTGCTCTTACAGCGGCGAAACACTGGATAAGAAAACGCCGCTTCTGCGCTCCCTCAACCAGCTGGATCAGTCTGCCGTGCGGATTCTGCGCCTCTTCGGCAACACGGAGGTGCAGCACGTTTCCGCCCAGGTCGGCCCCGAACAGGAGTACTTTCTCATCGACAAGGCCATGTACCAGCGCCGGGAGGATCTGCTTTTGTGCGGCCGGACGCTGTTCGGCGCCAATCCTCCCAAGGGACAGGAGCTGGAGGACCACTACTACGGCTCCCTTAAGCCCCGGGTGGCGGCCTTCATGCACGACCTGGACCGGGAGCTGTGGAAGGTGGGCATTCTGGCCAAGACGGAACACAACGAGGTGGCCCCCGCTCAGCACGAAATCGCGCCCATCTACAGCGAGGCCAACACCGCCTGCGACCACAACCAGCTGACCATGGAATTCCTCAAGAAGGTGG